>DHCFJ07801__coassemble_1647_pt1 | contig 36573 bp, 39 predicted proteins | sample DHCFJ07801__metabat2_low_PE_008 | metagenome-assembled genome bin DHCFJ07801
TGATGTCACCGCGCTGGTTGATCTCCTTGAGCACATTCTTCAGGCGCTCCTCGAAGTCACCGCGGTAGCGGGAACCGGCGACCAGGGACCCCAGGTCCAGCGAGTAGAGCTGCTTGTCCTTCAGGGTCTCCGGGACCTTACCGTTGACGATGTCCAGGGCCAGGCCCTCGACGACGGCGGTCTTACCGACGCCGGGCTCACCGATGAGGACCGGGTTGTTCTTCGTGCGACGCGAGAGCACCTGCATGATGCGCTCGATCTCCTTCTCACGGCCGACCACCGGGTCGAGCTTGCCGTCCTTGGCGGCCTGGGTCAGGTTGCGGCCGAACTGGTCCAGGACCAGGGAGTTCGACTTCTGACCCGGCTTGTTGCCGCCGGGGCCCGGCTCGCTGTTCTGGCCGACACCGGCAGTGGCCGGCTCGTCCGGCGCAGCCTCGGGCTCGGAACCTTCGTAGCCGGACAGCAGCTGGATGACCTGCTGGCGCACACTCGACAGGTCCGCACCCAGCTTGACCAGCACCTGTGCGGCCACCCCCTCACCCTCGCGGATGAGGCCGAGCAGGATGTGCTCGGTGCCGATGTACTTGTGCCCCAGCTGCAGGGCCTCACGCAGGGCCAGCTCGAGGACCTTTTTGGCGCGCGGAGTGAAGGGGATGTAGCCGCTCGGCGGGTGCCCACCGGTGCCGATGATGTCCTCGACCTCGGTGCGCACCGCTTCCAGGGAAATCCCCATGGACTCCAGCGCCTTGGCGGCTACTCCCTCACCTTCGTGGATCAGCCCGAGCAGGATGTGCTCGGTGCCGATGTAGTTGTGATTGAGCGCGCGGGCTTCCTCCTGCGCCAGCACGACGACGCGTCGTGCACGGTCAGTGAACCTCTCGAACATTAGCTCTCCCTCACTTCAAGGTCCGGGTTGTGGAGACCACCTTAGTGATTCGGCGACCCCACGTTTACTCACTGGGCACAACGCGACGGCCCTCGGACTTGTTCCCGGGGACCCCACCCGCCGAAACACTATATAAACTGCAGGTGAGAGTACCTTTACATCGTCGCTCGGCACGCTGTACGCCGTCAGCGAACAGGGCCAATGAACGTGTCTGAACACCGGCCCGATGCCGCCACCTGGGCGTCGTGCACCCCATGTGCGCAGGACCCTGCCACCAAATAATGTGATTCACTAAACACACGCATTTTTATCTGTAATCTGGGTTACGCACGCTGCGGTCCTGTCGCCACCGTCACTATCCGGTAGGACGATCCGACGTCGCGGCACGGACACCTCGACACCACAGACAACCAACAGCCGACCGACCATCCGAAAGAAGGCTCACCATGAGTGGATCGAATCGCACCATTTCCCTGAGCGAACTCCCCAAGCTCGCCGAAGGCACCCTCCCCCTGTTCAAGTCGGGAGTGCTGGGCGCCATGGGCCCGGTGGCAATGGGCAAGGCCCTGAAGTCCATCGTCCAGTGGTCCTTCACCCCCGCCGGCCTACTCGCCCTCGGCGCCGCACAGGACTACCACCACACCGCCGTCATCGACGATGCCGGTTCGATCACCTACGGCGAGCTGCACAACCAGACCCGCAAGCTCGCCGAGGCCCTCTACCGCACCGGCGTGCGCGAGCGTCAGCGGATCGGCATGCTCAGCCGTAACCACCGTGGTTTCCTCATGACCATGTGCGCCCACGGCCAGCTCGGCACCGACATCGTCCTGTTCAACACCGGCGCCTCCGCGTCCCAGACCCGTGCGGTGATGAAGGAGCAGAAGATCGACCTGCTCTTCATCGACGAGGAGTTCATCCCCCTGCTTCCCAAGGGCTTCGACGAGTGCCCGGTCATCATCAACTGGGAGGAGAACCAGGACTCCGCTGCTGCCCCTCTCACCGATGAGGAGAAGGCCGAGCTGGACGACATCGAGTACGCCAGCAATGTCGCTGACGCCCTGCAGTCGGAGGACCACGCCACCCGTAACCCGGACTGGCCGACCCTCACCGAGGTGCTGCGCACCGGCCCGGCCGAGTCGAAGATCCCGGCCCGCCCGCGTCGTGGCCGCACCATCATCCTGACCTCCGGAACCTCCGGCACCCCCAAGGGCGCGCGCCGTCCGGAGCCGACCACCTACATGCCGGCATCGTCGATCATGTCGCGCATCCCGCTGAAGCACCACCGCGGTTACTACGTCTCCGCGCCGATGTTCCACCTGTGGGGCTTCTGCCAGATCCAGCTGGGCCTGGCGCTGCGTGGGACGTTCATCCTGCAGCGCAAGTTCTCCCCGCGGGCCGCCGTGAAGCTGATCGAGCACAACCGTCCGGCGAACATCGCCATCGTGCCCACCCAGCTGCGCCGCCTGCTCGAGGCCGTGCCGGAGGGCTTCGACCCGGGCACCAAGAGCATCGTGGCCTGCGGTGAGGCCCTGCCGCCGCGCGTCATCCGCGAGACCCACGAGAAGTTCGGCAAGGTCCTCTACAACCTCTACGGTTCGACCGAGGTCAGCTGGGCGTCCATCGCGACCCCGGAGGAGCTCGACAAGCACCCGAACACCGCAGGCAAGGCACCGATGGCGACCATCCTCAAGGTCGTCGACGAGGACGGCAATGACGTCCCCGAGGGCGTTGTCGGACGCGTCTTCGTCGGTAACGACCTGCTGTTCGAGGGCTACACCCGTCCCGGCGTGGACAAGGAGAACCTGCGCGGCCTGGTCTCCACCGGCGACCTGGGTTACTTCGAGGACGGCCTGTTCTACCTCGCAGGACGCAGCGACGACATGATCGTCTCCGGTGGCGAGAACGTGTACCCGCAGGAGGCCGAGGACGTCATCTCCGACATGCCGGAGGTCGACGAGGTCGCCGTCCACGGTGTCGACGACCCCGACTTCGGCCAGGCTCTGGCGTGCTACGTCGTGCTGAACGACGAGTCCGACAAGGAAGGCTTCGACGACCGTGCCAAGGCAGCGGTGAAGGCGAAGCTGGCGCGCCACAACGTCCCCCGCTACTTCGTGTTCATGGATGAACTGCCCCGCAACACCGTCGGCAAAATCGTCCCGCGTGAGCTGCCGAAGATCGACACCGGCGTGGAAGATGAGGTCGCCTAGCTTGTAGGCGGCGGTGCCTGCAGCACCTGCAGGACGGTGCCACAACGCCACAGCGCGACAGGCCAACGGCCCGGCGGTCCAAAGTGACCACCGGGCCGTTGGCCTTTCCTCTGTGCCGGGCATCGGCCCTGTGGCGCACGTACCTACCGGTCATGCATCACACCCGAAGCGTTTTCTTCCCGCACTCTACAGGCTCTTGACCTGGGGTTCTCACGATACGGAAATCGCCGGGGGTGAGATCCATTGTCGTTGCCGCGTGGGACACCCAGACATGAAAGCGGCCCCCGGTCGTGATGAACGGGGGCCGCTGCGTGCTGCGTGCTGCGTGTGACTGCAGCTACCTGCTACTTCAGCTGTGCCGAGGAGAGGTTCAGCTCGCGGCGTGCGACGACCAGCTGCTGGATCTGCTGGGTGCCCTCGAAGATGTCGAGGATCTTGGAGTCGCGGGCCCACTTCTCGAGGAGGGAGCGCTCGGAGTAGCCGAAGGTTCCGGCCAGCTCAACGGCGCGCAGGGTCAGCTCGGTGGCCATGCGGCCCGCCTTCGCCTTGCACTCGGAGGCTTCCTTGTTGTTCGGCTGCTTGTTGTCGGCCATCCATGCGGCCTTCAGGGTCAGCAGGTACGCGGCCTCCCAGTCGGACTCGAGGCGGATGTACTCCGAGGCGGCGGCGGTCTGGTTCCAGGCCGGGGCGTCGTAGTCGATCTCGATGCCGGCGTCGGTCAGGATCTCGCGCAGCTTCTCCAGGGAGGCACGCGCCACGCCGATGGCCATACCGGCGACCAGCGGGCGGGTGTTGTCGAAGGTCGCCATCGCGCCGGCGAAGGACTTCTTGGTGTCGATCTCCGGGGTGCCTAGCAGCGCGGACTTCGGGATGCGAACGTTGTCCAGGATGAAGTGGGCTGTGTCAGAGGACCGGATGCCCAGCTTGTGCTCCAGGCGGACCAGCTCGAAGCCGGGGGTGTCGCGCGGGACCAGGAAGGACTTGATGGCTGCACGGCCGGCGGACTTGTCCAGGGTGGCCCACACGACGACGTGGTCACAACGCTCACCGGCGGTGACGAAGATCTTCTCACCGTTCAGGACGTACTCGTCGCCGTCCTCCTTGGCGGTGGTCGCCACCGCGGCGGAGTCGGAGCCGAACTGCGGCTCGGTGATGGCCATGGCGGCCCACACCTTGCCGTACTCCTTGAGCTGCTCGTCGGTGGCGACGGCAGCCACGGCGGCGTTGCCGAGGCCCTGGTAGGGCAGGGACAGGGTCAGTCCGACGTCGCCCCAGCAGGTCTCGATGACGTTAAGGAGGGAGGACATGTTTCCGCCGTTGCGGATGCTGCCGTCGTCCTTCTTCTTGTCGCTGCGACCGCCGGCCGCACCGGCCATGTTGCCGCCGCCGTCGGACATACCCTCGACGAGGGATGCCATGGTGTCGAGCTCGACGGGACGTTCGTGCTCGGCGAGGTCGTACTTACGGGAGATGGGCCGGAAGATCTCTGCTGCGGCCTGGTGCGCCTGGTTGACGGTGCCCCGCAGCTTCTTCGGGAGTTCAAGGTTGATCATTGCTTATGCTCCTTCGATGATTCAGATGCGGGGTTTAAAGGACGACGACGCCTTCGGCGACACCGATGGCACGCAGGTCGCGGTACCACCGCTCGACCGGGTGCTCCTTGGTGAAGCCGTGGCCACCGAGCAGCTGGACGCCGTCGGAACCGATCTGCATCCCCTTGTCGGAGGCGAAACGGCGGGCCAGACCGGCCTCGCGGTTGAAGGACAGGCCCTGGTCGAGGCGGGACACGCCACGCTGGGTGATCAGGCGCATGCTGTCGAGCTCGATGCGGATGTTGGCGACCATGAAGGCCACGGACTGGCGATTGGCGATCGGCTCACCGAAGGCCTGACGCTCCAGGACGTACGGCTTGACGTACTCCAGGACGGCCTCGGAGGTGCCGGAGGCCAGTGCAGCCCAGCCCAGGCGGGCGCGGCGGATGATCTCGGTGTAGTTGTCGGCGCGGGTCTCGTCCTCGAGATCGGCACCACCGAGGAGGTTGGCGGCGGGGACCTTGACGTCCTTCAGCAGGACGCGGCCCAGGCCGGCGGCACGCAGACCCATCGACGGGTCAGCCTCGACGACGACGCCCTCGGTGGAGGACTCGACGATGGCGAAGGTGTTCACACCATCCAGGTCGACGGCGATGACGAACAGCTCAGCGGATCCGGCGTTGGGGACCATGGTCTTGACACCGTTGATGATGATGTCGGAGCCGGAGCGCTTCGCGGTGGTCTGCAGGATGAAGGGGTCGAACAGCGGGCGCGACTCGTTGACGATGACGGCGGCCTGCGGGACGGACTCGCCGGCGAACTCCGGCAGGTAGGTCTTCTGCTGGGCGTCGTCACCGTAGTTGGTGATGGTGGTCGCGACACCGGCCGGGGCCAGGATGGCGACGGCCTGGCCCATGTCACCGAAGGCCAGGGCCTCGGCGACGAGGGCGGAGGTGGTGGAGGCGGACTCGGCGGCCAGGCCCTCGAACTCCTCCGGCAGGCTCACCAGGGAGATACCGAGCTCGGCGGCGTTGTCGAGGACCTCCTTGGAGGTCTCGGCAGCTTCGTTGGCCTCGGCGGCGACGGGGCGGAGCTGCTCCTCGGCGAACTCGCGGACGGCGGAGACGAGCATCTCCTGGTCCTCGGTGGGAGTCAGGTCGAAGACGACCTTCGCCGGCTTCTTCGGCTCGGTGGAGGCGTCTCCCTCGCTGCCCTGGGTCTCGAGACGGACGGGCTTGCCGGAGCCCTTGGACTTCTTGAACTGGCGGTTGATGGCACCGAGGGTGCGCATGCCACCCTTGGTGGACTCGTAGGCGACCCGGTCGATCTTGTCGCTCAGGCCGTACTTCTGGGCGATGTCAGAGCCGGTGAACCGGGTGAGGGCGCGCATCACGGCACCGGTGGCGTCACGCTTGATCGTGTGCAGGCCCGGGGTCGAGTCGTTCCGCTTGCTTCGGTCGCTCATGGTTTGGCAGCTACCTTTCGCTGTACTTCAGCCGTACAGCATGGACTGGGACGGACAGATAATGATGTTTCTATCATAACCACAGGCCATGATCCGCGTCACAAAACCCGAACTTTGACAGCTGGCACACAGCGGAACGTACCCCCCTGAAACTCCCCCCGCCGTGCTGCAGAAGTTCTGCAGCACAGGCGCCCTGCAGGGGTAATGCTAGTTCTCGCGCTCGGGCTTGACCATCGGGAACAGCACTGTCTCGCGGATACCCAGGCCGGTCAGCGCCATCAGCAGACGGTCGATACCCATACCGGTGCCGGAGGTCGGCGGCATGCCCTGCTCCATGGCGGCGAGGAAGTCCTCGTCGAGCACCATGGCCTCGTCGTCACCACCGGCGGCCAGACGTGCCTGGTCCTCGAAGCGTTCACGCTGGATGACCGGGTCGACCAGCTCGGAGTAGCCGGTGGCCAGCTCGAAGCCACGGACATACAGGTCCCACTTCTCGGTCACGCCCCGCTTGGAGCGGTGCTGGCGGGTCAGCGGGGAGGTCTCGACCGGGAAGTCACGGACGAAGACCGGACCGTCGAGCTGGTCCTCGCACAACAGCTCCCAGATCTCCTCGACGAGCTTCCCGTGACCCCAACCACCCTTGGCCGGGACATCCAGGCCGATCACCGTGGCCAGCGCCTTGAGTTCCTCGACGGTGCTGTCGACGGTGACCTCGGACACGGCGTCCTGCTCCGGGAACTTGGCGTTCAGAGCCTCGTTGAGCGAGGGGTACATCTCCATGGTGCGCCACTCGCCACCGAGGTCGTACTCGGTGCCGTCGACCAGGGTGACGGTGGTGGTGCCGAACACCTCTTCGGCGATCTCCTGGATGATCTCGCGGGTCAGCCGGGCACCGGTGTCGTAGGTGCCGTACGCCTGGTAGGTCTCCAGCATGGCGAACTCCGGGGAGTGGGAGGAGTCCACGCCCTCATTGCGGAAGTTGCGGTTGACCTCGAAGACCTTGTCGATGCCGCCGACCACGCAGCGCTTGAGGTAGAGCTCCGGGGCGATACGCAGGTAGAGGTCGATGTCGAGGGCGTTGGAGTGCGTCTCGAAGGGGCGTGCGGCGGCACCGCCGTGCAGGGTCTGCAGCATCGGAGTCTCGACCTCGAGGAAGCCGCGGCGCTCCAGGGCGTTGCGCAGCGCACGCATGACCTTGATACGGGTCATGGCGTTGGTGCGGGCCTGTTCGCGCATGATGAGGTCGGTGTAGCGGTGGCGGATGCGCGAGTCCTCGCTCATCTCCTTGTGCGCGACCGGCAGTGGACGCAGCGACTTGGAGGCCATGGACCAGGAGTCGGCCATCACGGAGAGCTCACCGCGCTTCGAGGCCACGACCCGGCCGTGGATGAAGACGATGTCGCCGAGGTCGACGATGGCCTTCCACTCCGCCAGGGCGTCCTCGCCGACCTCGGCGAGCGACAGCATGGCCTGCAGCTGGGTGCCGTCGCCGTCCTGGATGCGGGCGAAGGCGAGCTTGCCGGTGTTGCGCACGAAGATGACGCGACCGGCGATGCCGACCTGCTGGTCGGTCTCGTCGCCGGGTTCCAGGTAGGTCACGCCGTCGACGCGCTCCACGGCGGCCGCTTCGTCCTCGTCCTTCGGCAGGACGACGTAGGACGAGACGATTTCGGCCAGGCCGTGGGTGCGGGGGACCTCCACGGGGTACGGGTCATTGCCCTCGGCGATCAGCCGGTCACGCTTGCCGAGGCGGACCTGGACCTGCTCGGGAAGGTCGTTCGCGGCATCCGCTACGGGGGCCGCCTGCTGGCTCTGGCTGGGGTTCTTCGCGTCAGTCACGGTGATCCAGCCTACTGCATGGCAGGTGGGCCGCGGTATCCCGGGACCAGGCAGGACGCGACGGCCTCTGTCTAGTCGGCGCCCTCGGCGTCTCCGTCTTCGGCCGGATCGTCGAGCAGGCCACGGTGGAAGATCTCGCCCCGACCCCGTCGCTGATTCCGGGACGCAGATGTCGGGCATTCATCCAGCCTCTCCCAGCTGACGCTGAGATACTTCCGGTGATCACCGGTTCCCCGGACCAGGAGACCTGTCCCGAGGTGGAGGTACACCTCCTCGTCGCGAGCCGTCCGGGTGAAGACAGGCAGGTAGGCCGCATTGCAGTGATGCGCCGTCAGCACAACCCCACCCGGGAAAAGCACCTCATATCGCCCGCCGCCCCCAGAGCCGAAGGTGACCCGGACGAAATCCTTACCGGAGAAGTCACCCGTCGGCAGGTCGCCGGGAGCAACTCCGCCGGTGGTACCGTGCCCCGGCGCGTCGGTGTCGCACTCCCTTTCCTGGTCATCTGCCCGCGGCAGGAGCAGCCTTGGGTCAACTCCGCGGAAGAGTCCGTCAGTGGTCTTCGGTGATTCGCCACCCTCCCAGAAGGGGTTGATGATGGCGCGGGCGACCACCTGGCCGTTCTCGTCGACCCTCGCACAGATGAGCACCCCGGAGTACGGGACGTACTGGACCAGCCCGCGACGGGATTCACCGGCGAACTCGGCGACCTGCTCGGGCGAATGGTTCCACCCTCGCACGGCGACCCCGTCGATGTGCGTCCGGAAATGTCCCTCACCGAGGTCCTCCAGTTCCACCGAACGACATCGTTCCGGGAAGTGGTCGAGGTACTCCGAGGTCAGGCGGGCTTGGATGAAGTGGGCGGTATGCCCGGCGCGGTAGCTCGGACACCCGTACTTGCCGCGTTCACAGACGTCGTTACCGGTCATCGCGCATCTCCTGACGGGACGCGGCGCGGTCGGCGGCGCAGGAGCCGGCCTTGCCCCAGGTGGGGAGCAGGACGGTGCCGGCGTTCCCGTTGCTGTTGCCGTCGACCCACCGGACGAGCGCGGCGAAGTCGGGGACGTGGACCACCTCCCCCAGCACGGAGTCGCGGGCGATCTCGGTGACGAGATCGTGGTCATGGTTCCAGCCGAGGCGGGTCTCCCCGTCGATCTCGGTCTCGAACCAGCCGGCGCCGAGGTCGGTTACCGTCACGGCGTGGCACCGCTCCGGGTAATGCCGGGCGTAATCGGTGATCTGCCGGTTCTGGATGTAGTGGACGCTGTGTCCGGGGGTGTGCAGGGTGCAGTGCGTTGAACGCATGGTGCTCCTTGTGAATCGCGGTTTCCCCTCACCGTCTTCTGTGCGGCGTGGGGCCGATCTTCTCCGGGGGCACCGATGTACGCGACACGGTTGCCAGTCATCACAGCCAGCCGGGGACTGGGCAGTTCGGGGATCACGTGGATCCCGACAGTGCACTGCGCGATGAACTTCTTGATCGTGGGACTGAGCATAACACATAAGCAGACCAAGCTGTCTAGTCGACACATTCAGGGCGAATCAAAGTGCGCCGACCTTCAGATTCTGCCGCACATCTTGACCCTGTCACTGTGTAAGGGTTTTGGATGGGGGTCATGAACCGCTTGACCAGAGTTTCCCGAGCTTTCCGCACCAACGACGCGAACGTCCGCCTGCAGGCCGCCCTCGCCGCCGGCACCGACCCGTCGCCGCAGGACGTCCCCGCCCTGCTCGCCCAGTGCTCCGTCGACCCGGACTTCTTCGTCCGGGACATGCTCACCTGGGCCCTGTCCCGGCACCCGGCGGAGACCATAGTCCCACTGCTCCTCACTGAGTTGCGCTCCGACGTCCCGCAGGCCCGCTCCCAGGCGATGCACACCTGCTCGAAGATCGCCGCCGCGCACCCGGAGCAGGCTCCGACGATCTGGTCCGACCTGACTGACGGTCCGAACGACAACCTACTCACCACCCTGGCCACCAGCACCGACGACGAGGTCGCCCGCGCCACCTGGCGCACCGCCGTCGGCGTGGTCCCGTCGCAGGACGCAGCCGGACTCGCCGGCCTGCTGTCGACCCAGTTGGGACGCGGTGACCGGGAGCTGCGACGCAGCCTCAGCCGCGCCTTCCTGGCACTCGGCGCTGCCGCGCAACCAGTTCTCGAGGACCTCGGACGCGGCGACGCCAGTGCATCCGACCTGCGCCGTGCCGCCCACGCGCGCGCCACCCTGCTGCTGCTCCGCGACCCGGAGCTCAGCTTCGATGCCGCAGAGTACGAGGTAGCGCACGACGACCCGCGACGCTGACCGTTAGGATCGGCACCATGCTCATCGGCGAGGTGTCCCGGCAGACCGGGGTCAGCGTGCGCATGCTCCGGCATTACGACCGGATAGGCCTCGTCAGCCCGTCGTCGCGCACCTCCGCCGACTACCGCGAGTACTCCCGGGACGACCTGCACGAACTCCTGCGCGTCGAGGCGCTGCGCTGCCTGGGCATGAGCCTGGCGGAAGTACGGGACGCCCTGGCAGACCCCACCCTCGACGTCACCGCGGTCATCGCCCGGCTGCGCGAGGAGACCCGCGAGCGGATCCGTGCCGAACAGAAGCTGCTGGAGCATCTCGACGGCATCGGCGACTCTGATCCGGACAGTTGGGACGACGTCCTGCACACCACCACGTTGCTCACCGCGCTGCGGGACGGCTCCTCCCGGCAGCGTCAGGCCGTGGCGCTTCAGGACGTGGCGCTGGACGGCGACGCCACGGCCCCATCGGTGCACTCCCTGGTGGCCAGCTACCTCGACGAACCGGACCTCAACGCCGCCGGCGCTTTGCGCTGGGCGATCGTGCGTCGTGGGGACGTGGCCGTCGACGCCCTGACCGCCGGAGAATCGGATGATCCCTCCGACCCCACCAGCCGACACCGCGTCACCGAAGCGCTCGCCGACATCGACCTGCCCCAGGCCACCGACGCGCTGGAGGACCGGCTGACTCATCCGGACACCCGGGCAACCGCCGCCCTCGCACTCGCCCGGCGCGGCGTCCGCTCCCCTGTTCTCCTCGGGAGATTGACCGACACCCTGGTCACGATGGTCGTCGAGGGTGACCACGACACCGATGCCGCGGAGGCTCTGGCCGGATTGACTGCCCGACAGCACGACGGAAACGACTCAGCCCGCGCCGAAGTCGTCCATCAGCTGCTCGCCACCATCACCCCGGCCGCAACCGTCGAGCAGCGGCTGCGCATCGTCCAGACACTCGGCGACCTGCCCGGCGATGCCGCGCACGAGGCACTGACCCGACTCGCTGCCGATCCCGACCCCCGCGTCGCCGGGACCGCGCGGCATCTCGGTCACTGATTTCAGTCGGTCATCACCCGGGAGTAGATCGCCAGGTCGTTGAAGCGTCCGTGCAGTAATTCAGCATCCCGCAGCGTCCCCTCCCTGGTGAACCCGGCGCGCTCGGCGACCCGGCAGGACGCCACGTTCACCGGGTTCGCCTTCAACTGCACCCGGTGGACCCGGTAGTCGAAGAGGAATTCGGTGACGGCCGCGACCACCGCGCTCATCAGACCACGACCACGCAGATGCGGTGCGGTGGTGTAGCCGAGTTCCACACAGTAGGCCGACCGGTCGACCAGACGGACCTCCAGGGTGCCGCCGAAGGTACCGGGCTCGTCCGGATTGTCGAGGATCCACAGCATCGTCGTTGGCGAGTGCATCATCGCCCGCAGGAAACCCTCGGCGTCCGCCGCGGTGTAGTTCTCCGGCATATGGGTGAATTCCCGGGTGGAGGCGTCGCGACAGGAAATCACCATGCCGGGGATGTCTGCCTTCACCGGGGCTCGCAGCCGCAGCTGTGTGCCGTCCGGCAGGTCGCCGACGATGTCCGCCGAGGGCAGGGGCCAACTCAGCGGGTGCAGTGGTTCGGTCATGCTGACTCAGGGTACTACCCCGACCCTGCCGCAGGAGGCAGCGTCGGGGCAGCGACGGGGGCAGGGGTCAGGAGGCGACGGTGACCTGGTGCTCGACGAGCCAGTCGTTCGGGCTGAACAGCTCGAAGTGCAGCGCGGCCGGCTGCAGCACGCCGGCGTGCTCGGCCAGCTGACCGCGGATGTCCTGCAGGAAGTTGTTGCCGCCGCACAGGTACCAGTTCGCACCGTAGGGGATGCCGGATTCCTCGGCGATGGCGACCAGGTCAACCCCCTCACCCTTGTCGCGGTACCGCACCACATTGCGCACCGGGGTCCCGGCGTCGCGCAGGGCGTGGACGTAGCCGTCGGTCACCGAGCGCTGGGCATAGGACGCCTCATTGTCGTCGGCGTGGATGACCGTGACATCAGTGCCGCCGAGCGCCACCAGGGTGGAGAGCATGCCGGTCATCGGGGTCGAACCGATTCCGGAGCTGACGAGCACGACCGGGGATCCGTCCTCGACGAGGACGAGGTCACCGGCGGGCAGGGTGGCGTCCACCCGCTCGCCGACCTTCAGGGTGTCCAGCAGGTAACTCGACACCTCCCCGTCCCGCTGTACGGCGATGGTGAAGCCCTTGTCGTCCCAGTCGACCAGGGAGTACTGGCGGAGCTGGCGGGCACCGTCGGCGAGGGTGGCGCCGAGGGAGGTGTACTGGCCGGGCCGGGTGGCGGTGTAGGCCCCGCGGTCCCCGGGCACCTCGAAGGTGAACTCGGTGACGCCGGCGTCGCCGGCGGTCAGGACGGTGGAGCTGACCAGGTAGGCGTCACGGAAGACATCACCCGGGGTGACGGACGCGGTGGCGTAGAGGTGGTCCTCCTCCCCGATGAGCACCTTGGCCATCAGCCAGTAGACCTCGTCCCAGGCGGCGGCGACCTCGGGGGTCACTGCGTCGCCGAGCACCTCGCCGATCGCGGCGAAGAGGTGGGTGTGGACGATGTCGTACTGGTCGGCGGTGATACCCAGCGAGACGTGCTTGTGGGCGATCCGGGAAAGCATCTCGACCGGGTCGGGTCCGTTCGGGTCGACGAGCATGGTGGCGAAGGTGGCGACAGAGGCGGCCAGGGCCTTCTGCTGCTCACCGGCAGCCTGGTTGCCGCGGTTGAAGGTGTCGCGCAGCAGCTCCGGGTGGGCGGTAAACATCCTGGCGTAGAAGTTCTTGGCGATGGTGCCGATGTTCGCGCCAACGACGGGGAGGGTGGCCTTGATGGTCTCCTCGTGCTCCGGAGTGAGGTGGGCGCGGCGGGCGGCGCCGGGGAGGGTGGATTCGGTGGTGAACATGGGGCTCTCCTTGGATGCTGTGTGCAGTGTGGGGTGTGGTCGGTCAGCGTGTGGCGGGGGCCGGTGCCGGCAGTCCGATGGGCACCGGACCCTGGGACCGTGCCGACCCGGCGGGCGGGGTCTGGTCGATGAGCTCGCCCAGGGTGACACCGTCGAAGATGGCGAAGAACCGCTCCTGGGCGTCGGCGAGCATGTGGCGCAGCTGGCAGCCACGTCCGGCCAGCGGGCAGGGGGCGTCGCCGTCACAGTCGACGACCTCCTGGTGCCCCTCCAGTTCACGGATGAGGACGCCGACGTTGGTCGACCGTCCTCCGTCCGCGAGATACACCCCACCGCTACGGCCCCGGACGGATTCCAGGATGCCCAGGCCGGTCAGTCGTGCCACGACCTTCTTCACGTGGGACGCTGGCGCGTTCGTCTGGACGGCGAGCTCTCCGATGGTGCGTCGCTGCGCCGGATCGGTGGCGCCGGCTGCCCCGGTGTCCCCGAGGATCATCAGCGACCGGAGTCCCAGATCGGTGAACTTCGTGAGGTGCATGAACCCCACGCTAGTGCCGGATCAGGAAAAGGTACATCTGAAATACCCCATAAAAGATGGACCCCGTCAGAAGATCAGGGTACCTTTACCGCCGCTTCACCAGTGGCGTCGTTCGAGGGACCCGGTCGCAGTTTGATCTCCGTCACATTCTCGTCGACGCACCGCCCGGTCACCCCCTCCAGCTACATCTCCAGGTCCTCGGAGGAGTAGCACCGCGGCCGCGCCGAGAGCAGCTGCACCTCCGGGCGGGAGGCCACCATACGTTCCACGGCCTCCATCACCTCGACGGCGTGCGACCGGTCCCCACTGACCACCGAAGCCCCGATGATCGTCCGGCGGTGCACGTCCCGGTGGCCGACCTCGGCCACCGAGACGTCATGGCGGCGTCGGATCTCCGACACCAACGGCCGGACCACCGATCGTTTCTGCTTCAGCGAATGGACATCGCCGAGCAGCAGGTCAAGTTCCAGAGTTGCGATCCACATATGGACGCCCACTCTAGCCTGGGCACCTGTCCGGCGGGAAGGGTGCTCAGACCGGGAAGCGCGGGTTGAGCAGGCCGGATCCCACCGGGACGTCCGCCGGATCGGAGCTCAGCGTGACCTGACGGTTGGCGGCGTCGACGAAGACGACCCGCGGGTTGTAGTCCTTGAGCTCTTCGGAGCTGTACTGGCCGTAGCTGATGAGGATCACCAGGTCACCGGGGTGGACCAGGTGCGCGGCAGCGCCGTTGATCGAGATCATCCCGGAACCGCGCTCCCCGGTGATGGCATAGGTGGTCAGGCGGGCGCCGTTGTCGACATCGACGATGTCGATCTGCTCGCCCTCGAGGATGTCGGCGGCCTCCATCAGGTCCGCGTCGATGGTGCAGGACCCGACGTAGTGCAGGTCGGCCTGCGTGACGGTCGCCCGATGGATCTTGGACTTCATCATGGTGCGAATCACGAGAGAAACACTACCCTTCGGTCTTGATCAGTGTGTCGGCATCGGCGGAACCGGCGGCTTCAGCCTCGGCTTCTGCCTCGGCTTCTGCCGCTGCTTCTGCTTCTGCTTCTGCCTCGGCGGCTTCGATGTTGCGGAAGCCCACTCCCACCGGCACCCCGACATTGTCGATCAGTCGGGTGGCACCGACCCGTGCGGCGACCAGCAGGCGTGCGTTCCCCACCTCAGGAGCCTCCCCCAGGTCCAGGCCGCGCAGCGCGAGGTAGTCCAGCTCGATACCCTCGGCAGCGTCCAGGATCGCGCGGGCGGTGTCCAGCACCGCGTCCGCCCCGTCCTCGGCGACGTGCGCCCCGGCGAGCAGTGCGGCCGACAGGGTCAATGCCAGCTGCCGCTCGTCGTCGGAGAGGTAGATGTTGCGCGAGGACTTCGCCAGCCCGTCGGATTCCCGGACCACCGGCACGCCGTGGACGACGACACCCAGGTTCAGGTCGGTGACCATCTGCTGGATCAGCACCAGCTGCTGGTAGTCCTTCTCGCCGAAGAACGCGTGGCTGGCGTTGGTGATCGTGAGCAGCTTCGCCACGACGGTGAGCACCCCGGCGAAGTGGGTGGGACGCTCCGTGCCCTCCAGGATCTCACCGGCCGGGCCGGGGTTCACCGTGGTGCGCGGCCCGTTGGGGTACATCTCGCGCGGGGTCGGGGCGAACACGGCGTCCACACCGACCGAGCGCAGCTTCTCCACGTCGGCCTCGAGGGTGCGCGGGTAGGCGTCCAGATCCTCGCCTTCGGCGAACTGCAGCGGGTTGACGAAGATCGACACCACAACCAGGGCCCGTGGGACGGACTGTGCGGCGCGCACCAGCGACAGGTGGCCTTCGTGCAGCGCGCCCATGGTGGGAACGAGAACGACCGGACGACCGGCCTTACGCATCGCGCGGGTGAGTTCGCCGATCGTCTCGGTCTCGGTGTAGACGGTGGCCTGGCCCGGGGTGAAACTCACCGGCGACGCTCCTTTGTGGGTATGAGTGGGTGGAACAGGTATTACAGGATAGTCCTCCCGGTACCACAATCTCTAGTCGGCGCCTGATCCTGTGCCTGAATGCCTGACGAGGCGCACGGCACGTTCCACATCGAGCGATCCGACGGCACGGGCGGTGCGCTCGGCGTCCTGCCGGTACGCCTCCGCGAGGCCGGATCCGCCGGAGGTACTGGTGTTGTCACAGACGTCCGCCGCGTCCAGCGCAGTGAGATGACGCAGCACCGTCGCCGCGTCGTCACGGGCGGTCGGTCCGGTCAGCGCGCTCATCCGGGAGGCCAACGCAGCGTCCACCGCCGTCGGCAGGATCCGCCGCAACAGCAGTGCCGACTCCGGATTCTGCACCGACGGGTCCCCCAGCACCCGGTCGAGGATCGACAGCGCCTCGCTGACCTGGGTGACGACATGGTTGGCGCCGTGGACCATGGCCGCATGGTAGAGCGTCCGGGCGTCCTCCGGGACGGCCACCGGCACCCCACCGAGGGAGCTGACCAGTAGCTCGGCGACGGCCGTGCCGGTCTCCGAGTCGGTGGTGACACCCCAGGCGCAGCCCTGCAGGTTGTCGGTGTCCTCCGGGCGGTTGAGGAAGGTCATCGCCGGGTGCAGCGCCAGCGGCAGTGCCCCGGTGTCGGTGATCGGTTGCAGGACGTCACATCCCAGCGCACCGGCGGTGTGCAGGACGATCTGTCCGGCCCGCACCGTCGTGGCAACCTGCTCGACCACCGCGGGCAGTTGCGGGTCGGGGACCGCCAGGACGACCAGTGCTGCCTGGGCGGCGTCGGCGACGGTGGTCACCGGGACTCCGGGCAGTCGGTCCTCGGCGCGGGCGCGGGAGGCTTCCGAGCGGGCGACGATGCCGTGAATGTGGTGGCCGGCGCGCTGCAGCGATTCGGCGACCGCGGTGCCGACGGCCCCGGCGGAAATGACTCCGACCGACAGGCGGGGTTCCTGTCGGTCGGAGGGGTGGGCCCCGGGGGACGATGTCACGACTTGGCGTTCTTCTTCATCTGGGCCATCAGCTCGGCGACGGTGACGCCGCCGGAATGCTCGTCGGCGCGGCGGCGGCCGTGGGCCTCCTCCGGCTGCTCGGCCGCGCGGCGACGACCCGAGGTCTCAGGCTGCTCCGGTGCCGGCTGCGGCGTCGGCTGCGGTGCCTCCGGAGTTTCCGGAGTCTCCGGTGCTTCGGCCTGCGGCGTCGGACGGCCGAACTGCCCAGCGGACTCAGCGGGCGCTTCAGGCTCAGTCGGCTCAGCGGGCTGAGCCTGCTCACCCTGCTGCGTGGTGTCCTCGTCGATGCCACGGGTATCGACGACCATCGGGATCTGGGTGGTCTCCTGGTTGTCGGAGCCCGACCAGCGCACCGCGGCGAATGTCCCGGTGGCGAAGGCGCCCTTGCGGGAACCGGTCCGCTCCTGCGGCTCGGACTTCCCGACCTGCTCGGTCGCCTGGTCTGTGGCGGCTCTGTGCTCCGGGGACGAACTCGAGCTCGAGTACGAGGACGAGCGCACGGTGCTGCGTTCCAGTTCGATGATTCGTTCTGCGCGTGCCTTCAGTGACACCTGTTCATCGGTCCACGGCGCACCGGAGAGATCGGTGAGCTGCTCCCGCATGACCTCGAGCTCCTTGCGGATCGCCTCGAGGGTCTCGTCACGCTGGGTGGCCAGCCGCGTGTTGTAGTCACGCTCCAGCTCGCCCTCACGACGCTGAGCCTCGGCACGCTCGTAGTCGATCTCGGCGCGGTGGCGGCGCTCCAGCTCCTTCCGGCGGCTGGTTTCCTCGCTGAGGATACCGGAGTACCGGGACACCAGGATCGCCCCGAAGAACGCCGCCCACAGCGAGGTGATGACGGCCACGGTGAGCCAGACCTCGGAGTCGACGAAGAACATGATGATCGTCGCCGCCAGAGCCAGGACGAACACCAGGTACATCAGAATCTTCAGGCCGCCGCCGGGCGTGCGGGAGGCGCTCCGGCTCGACGGGTCGGGAAGCCGGTGCGAGTCGTCGGGCACATACGCAGAACTCATGGGGTCAACAGTACATCGCCTGTGCCGTTGTCTGGGTCGGCCCCGCCGGGCGGCACCAGACAACTGCGTTCCAGCCACACCCCGGACGCCGCCATGGCCGCCCCTGCCACCAGGCACGTCACCGCCCCCGGGGTGTCCTGTTGGGCCGCGAGCAAGTCACTGTGCCGCAGCAGTACGTAGATCGTGACCCCGCCGTACAGACCACCGACGACCGCCCCGATCCATGCCGTGGCCATGCCGAGAACCGCACAGCGGGCGACGAATACCGGGGAGAGCTGCGAGGAGTCCTGGCCGATCCGTCCGTCCTCCACCCGGTGTTTCACGACCACCGCGAGCACGACCGCCAGCGCGGCGAACACCCACATCGCCACCGACCCGCTCACTTTCACCGGCGGGAGGTCACCGTAGAACATCCAGCTTCCGGCCAGGCCGACCAGTACGGCACCGGCGGCGGCGAGCAGCAGCAGGCCGATACTGGTCGTGGACAGGGCCGGACCAGGACCGGTGCGATTGTCCCGTCGGGGCGTCATGCCACCCATGCTACGGTGCCCACTCAACCTCAGGCAGCGCCCGGATTCCCGCCGTGGCGGCATCAGGGCCCAACTCGGCGAGCCACTCGGTGACGGCGCGCCCGGACAGTGCGGCGTGGGGGTCGGCGTCCAACCACGGCACCAGGACGAACGCCCGCTCGTGCGCCCATGGATGCGGCAACCGTAGTTCGTCGGTGTCGCTGGTCTCGCCCTCGATGTGCACCAGGTCGATGTCGAGGGTGCGTGGCCCCCAGTGGCGCTCGCGGACGCGGCGGGCGTCCTGCTCCAGCGTCTGACCGGTGTGCAGCAACTCCAGGGGACTGAGCGTGGTGTCCACGATGAGCACACTGTTGCGGAACTCCGCCTGGTCGGTCACACCCCACGGCGCGGTGGCGTACATGGCGCTGGCGGCGACCGGGGTCACCCCGGTGCGGTCGGCCAGGGCGGCGGCGGCGACACGGATCTGCTCCTCTGGCCCGGACAATGGACCGGCGAGATTCGAACCGAAGGCCAGGACGGCTCGGCGTGGGCGGGTCATGACCGGGGTGTGGGGGTCTTGCGCGACCGGCGGGCCACGACCCGCACGTCGGAGAACGGATGGTGGATCGGCGCATCGGGCTTGTGGACGGTCACTTCGACGGCGAGTATGCCGTCCAGGGCGTTGATCCGGTCGGCGATCGTCGCCGACACGGTCTCGATGAGGTCCAGGCTCGGACCGGAGACGACATCGACCGCGATGTCGGCGAGGTCGACATAGGAGATCGTGGCGTTGATGTCGTCTTCGGCGACGGCGACGGTGAAGTCGGTCCAGACCACCAGATCGACGATGAATTTCTGCCCGGCCTCCTTCTCGAAGTCGTATACGCCGTGGTAGCCGTAGACCTCCAGCCCGTCCAGTTCGATGCGGTCAGCCACGACGTGCCCTCCATCCTTCGGGTAATGCGGGGCCGCGGCCGGTGGCCACGGCGTGGGCGACGTCCGCCGCCACCCGGTTCGATGCGATGTCATGCACCCGGACCGCCCACGCTCCGGACGCGGCGACCAGTGCGGTGACTGCGGCGGTCGCCTGGTCGACGGCCGCGGAATCTGCGGCAGCGGGTGCCCCGTCGGCTGCCGGACGCAGTGCGGTGAGGAACCGCTTCCGGCTGGCGCCGACGAGCACCCGGTGGCCCAGTGCGGTGACGTCGCCGAGGCCGCGCAGCAGGGACCAGTTGTCGGCGGGATCCTTGGCGAAGCCGAGACCGGGGTCCAGGATGATCCGGTCGCCGGGCACCCCGGCACGCTGGGCCCGGTCGGCCAGGTCCACCAGGTGCCCGGTGACGTCGGCGAGTACCCCTCCGGTGTGGTCTGCCCGGCCGGCGGCGGACTCGAACCGTTCGGCGCGCCAGTGCATCAGGCAGTAGTCCACCGCACGGTCCTGGTTGGCTTCGGCGACCACCCGGTCCATGTCAGGGTCTGCCAGGCCACCGGAGACGTCGTTGACGATGGTTGCCCCGGCCGCCACGGCCGCTGCTGCCGTGGTGGCGCGCATGGTGTCCACACTGACCGCGATATCCTCGGCGGCCAGCGCCTGGATCACCGGTACGACGCGGGCGGCCTCGACCTCGGCGTCAACCCGGACGGCGCCGGGGCGGGTCGACTCACCGCCGACGTCGATGATGTCGGCCCCGTCGGCGATCATTGCGCGGGCGTGGTCGACCGCACGCTGCGGGTCGATCCATTCGCCGCCGTCGGAGAAGGAGTCCTCGGTGACGTTGAGGATGCCCATCACGAGGGTTCGGTCCGAGCTCCGTTCGGGGGTCCTGTCGGGCATCAGTGGTCCCGGATCAGGCTCAATGCCTCGGCACGGGAGCGGGCGTCATTGCGGAATCCGCCGCGTACCGCGGAGGTCACCGTGGATGCCCCGGGCTTGCGGATGCCACGCATCGCCATACACAGGTGCTCGGCCTCGATGACGACGATGACGGCCTGTGCTTCGAGGTGCTCCGCAACGGCATCGGCGATCTGGCTGGTCAGACGTTCCTGGACCTGGGGTCGCTTGGCGTAACCGTCGGCCAGCCGGGCCAGCTTCGACAGGCCGGTGACCGTGCCGGTGTCTCCGGGGATGTAGCCGATGTGGGCGTGACCGTAGAAGGGCACGAGGTGGTGCTCGCAGGTGGAGTAGATCGGGATGTCTTTGACCAGCACCAGTTCGCGGTGGTCCTCGTTGAAGGTTTTGGCGAGGACGTCTGCGGGGTCGCGGAAGAGCCCGTCGAAGGATTCGCGGTAGGCCCGGGCCACCCGGGCGGGAGTCTCCTGGAGTCCTTCCCGGTCCGGGTCCTCACCGACGGCGATGAGCAGTTCACGCACCGCGGCCTCGGCCCGCTGCTGGTCGAAGACTGCCCCGGTCGACACGTTGACGGCGGCGTCGCCGGTGGCGTCAGTCGTTTCGGTCACTGTGGTCCTGTTCTCTTTCATCGTCACGTCGGTGGTGTCTGCCACCGGCGTCATTTCCCTCGGAACGACCCAGGTTACGCGTCGGGCTGTTCTCGCTCGGCCACGGGTGCTCCGGCTGCTCATTGTCCGGCAGGCGGAAGCCACGCTGCTCCGGACGCCGCGACTCCGGCGAGTCGGTGGCACTGCCGTCGCCGTAACTGATCTCACCGGGGTGACGGTGACCGGCGTCGGCATCATCTTGACCGCCCCAGAGATGGTCGGTGGTGGTGGACCGGCCGCTCCAGCGGCCGACCGATCCGGAGGACCCGGGGTCAGTTGATGACGGGGCATCCGACGGGACCACCGACGGTTCCACCGGGGCAGCCGGGTCGTTCCCCCGCAGGTTGGCGTCCTTCTCCTTGCGGCGGCGCTCCATGCGGGCGCGGCGGGCCGCGGAGAAGAAGTCGTTGCGTGCCGGTGGTTCCTCGCCACGCTCGCGGGCCAGCTCGGTCGGGGTCTTGACCGGTTCCCGGTCGTCCTGCGGGAAGTCGGCGTCCTGGTTCTCGAAGATGTCGGTGACCTCCACCGGCTCCAGGTCGGAGAAAATCGCCTCCAGGTCCGGCCGACGCAGCGTCTCCTTCTCGAGCAGCTTCTCGGCCAGGGTGTCGAGGTACTCACGGTTGTCGCGCAGCGTGCGGTAGGCGATGCCGTGCGCCTTCTCGATGAGCGTGCGGACCTGCTCGTCGATGGTGGCAGCCACCGCCGGGGAGTAGGCGAGGGTGCCGGAACCGCCCCGTCCGACGAACGGGTCGCCCTGTTCCTCGCCGTACTTCACCGCACCGAGTTGCGGGCTCATGCCGTACTCGGTGACCATTGCGCGGGCGGTCTTGGTGGCCTGCTCGATGTCGGCGGAGGCACCGGTGGTCGGTGAGCCGAAGATCAGTTCCTCGGCGGCGCGGCCACCCATGGCGAACACCAGGCGGGCGAAGAGTTCCGCCCGGTTGTACATGCCCTTGTCGTCCTCCGGCACGGCCATGGCGTGGCCACCGGTCTTACCGCGAGCGAGGATGGTGACCTTGTAGACCCGCTCGATGTCCTTGATGCCCCAGGCGGCCAGGGTGTGGCCGCCCTCGTGGTAGGCGGTGACCTTCTTCTCGTGCTCGGAGATGATCTTGCCGCTGCGGCGCGGACCACCGATCACCCGGTCGGTCGCCTCCTCCAGGGCATCGCCGGTGATCACGTTGCCGTCCACCCGTGCGGTCAGCAGCGCCGCTTCGTTGAGCACGTTCGCCAGGTCGGCACCGGACATGCCCACGGTGCGCTTGGCCAGGGAGTTCAGGTCGACGTCGTCGGCCAACGGCTTGCCCTTGGAGTGCACCCGCAGGATCTGCTCACGGCCGGCGATGTCCGGGTTGGTCACCGGGATCTGCCGGTCGAAACGGCCCGGGCGCAGCAGCGCCGGGTCGAGGATGTCGGGGCGGTTGGTCGCGGCCATGAGGATGACGTTCTCGCGGTCGCTGAACCCGTCCATCTCCACCAGCAGCTGGTTGAGGGTCTGCTCGCGCTCATCGTGGCCGCCGCCCATACCGGCGCCACGCTGACGTCCGACCGCGTCGATCTCGTCGACGAAGATGATGCAGGGGCTGTTTTCCTTGGCCGTCTTGAACAGGTCACGCACCCGGGAGGCACCGACACCGACGAACATCTCCACGAAGTCGGAACCGGAGATCGTGTAGAAGGGCACCCCGGCCTCACCGGCGACGGCGCGGGCCAGCAGGGTCTTACCGGTACCGGGTGGGCCGTAGAGCAGCACACCGCGCGGGATCTTCGCACCGACTTCCTCGTAGCGGTCCGGGTTCTGCAGGAAGTCGCGGATCTCGTCGAGCTCCTCGACAGCCTCGTCCGCACCGGCGACATCGTCGAAGGTGGTGTCCGGGTTGTCGACGTTGAGTTCCTTGGCCTTCGACTTGCCGATCCCCAGCGCCCCGCCGGGGCCGCCCTGCATCCGGGTGAGGAAGAACAGCAGCAGCGCACCGATCAGCAGGACCGGCAGCAGCATGACCAACAGCGAACCGAGGAAGCTGTCCTCGGTGACGTTGGTGGTGTACTTGTCCGGGTCTGCGGCCTCGACCCGGTCGAAGATGGTGTCCGCGGCCCGCGCCGGATACTGGGCGATGATCTGGTCGATGCCGTCTTTGCCGTCGACGCTGATCTCGTCGCGCAGCGCCATCTGCAGCTGCTGCTCACGATCGTTGATCTGCACCTCGGCGACGTTCTGGTCGTCGATCTGTTCCAGTGCCACCGAGGTGTCGACGTTGTCGTAACCACGGGTGGAGTCGGTGAGGACGCTGAAAGCGTAGAACGCGACGAGGAGTGCGGCCACGATGGCGGCAATCCTCAGGACCCTCTTTTTGTTCATAATCTCTCTAGCGTATCGAAGGAGACGGACGTGGGGCGGGAGCGGCGGTGGCCATGTGGGACACTATGGATCCCACAGCACCCGCCGGTCTAACTGTAGACGCTGGGACGCAACGTCCCCACCCAGGGAAGATCCCGGTAGCGCTCGGCGTAATCCAGGCCGTAGCCGACGACGAAGTCATTGGGGATCTCGAAGCCGACCTCGGAGGCGTCCACCTGCTTCTGCACAGCCTCCGGCTTGCGCAGCAGCGTGATGACCTCGAGGTTCTTCGGCCCCCGTGCCGCCAGGTCCGACACGAGCCAGGACAGGGTGATGCCGGACTCGATGATGTCCTCCAGGATGATGACGTTGCGCCCGCGGATGTCGCGCTTCAGGTCCATGATGATCTCCACCGTGCCACTGGAGTGAGCGGAGCTGCCGTAGGACGACACCACCATGAACTCCATCTGGGTGGGGATGTCCATGGCCCGGGCGAAGTCCGCGATGAAGTAAGTCGCCCCCTTCAGCACGCAGACCAGGATCGTGTCCTCGTCCTCGTCCCGGTAGCGGTCGCTGGCGGCGCGGGCCATCTCGGCGATCCGGGCGTGCAGTGTCTCGTGGTCGACGAGCACCGCCTCTACGTCATCGCCGTAGCAGTTGTCGGGAACGTCGGTTTTCTTGCTGATCATCACGAGACTCCTGCGGTCCGGTCGAGTTCCAGCTGGCTTCCGGTGTCCGTCCGACGGCGGCGCACCACCAGTCGGCGGGTCGTCCCCATTGTAGAGGGTGCCTCGGACAGCTTATTGTCCGCCGGTTGTGGCGGCCAGGGCACCGCCACCGGCCCCTGGCCGTGCCAGTCGGTGACCAGTGCGTCCACCATGTCCAGGTGCCGGGACGTCAGTGGTCCGGCCGTCTCCGCGAGCCACTGCCTGATCACCCGGCGGCGCAGCGGTGCCGGCGCCGACTCCAAGACAGAAACCTGCAGCCCCGGTGGGACACCGACCGCTGCCCTGTTGATACGCCCCCTGGCCTGCTCCAGAATCCGGGCGGCCTGGGCGTCCAGCTCATCGGCGTCCTCGCGCAGCAGCCGGGCCGAGCGGGCCAGGTTGGAGTCCACATGGCCGCCCAGGATCTCCTGGGCCAGCGGCAACAGTTCGTGGCGCACCCGGGAGCGGATGATCTCCGGGGACTCGTTGTGCGGGTCATGCCACACCGGTAACCCCAGTTCAGCGCAGCTGCCCTGGGTGTCGGCGCGGGCGACGCCCAACAGTGGCCGACCCAGCCACGCTGCCCCGGCGGCGACCACCGGGTGGTCGTGGGTGACTGCCCTCAGTCCGGCGAGACTGCCAGTACCGGACCCTCGGGCCAGGGACAGCAGCAGGCCTTCGGCATCGTCGTCGGCGGTGTGGGCGACCAGGACGGGACGTCCTGCCGCGACCTCACCCAGCGCGGCGTACCGGGCCGAGCGGGCGGGGGCCTCCCCACTCCCCTCGACCGTCACCGGCACGGTGCAGGCGTGGGCCCCGAGATCGGTACACAGCGCGGCAGTACGCGCGGCGACGGAGGCGGAGCCGTCCTGCAGGCCGTGGTCGACGGTGACGGTCGTGACATCCAGCCCGGCGGCCACGCAGGCTGCGGCCAGTGCCACCGAGTCCCCTCCCCCGGAGACTCCGCAGACCACCGCGTCACCAGCGGTCAGGCCCACCTGGTCCAGGAAGGTCCGCAGGCTCCGGCGGACCGACAGCGTGTGCGGTGTGGCGACCAACTGCGTTCCTCTGCCCTACTCGACGGTGCGCAGCGCAGCGGCGAGCCGGTCCAGGGCCGCTCGCCCGGCATCCATGTCTGAACCATGGGACAGGAAGGCGAAGCTCAAGGTGCGTCCAGTCTCGGTCGTGACCGTGCCTGCCAGGGAGTTCACCCCGTCGAGGGTGCCGGTCTTCGCCCGCACCCATCCGGCACCGTTCGTGGCTCCGGACGCTGAGTCGTAGCGGTCGACCAGGGTGCCGCTGCCGTTGGCGACCGGCAGTCCGTCGAGGATGCCGCGAAGCTCGGTGTCGGACGCGGCCGAGGCGATGATCCCGTCGAGGATCCGTGCGGACAGCCGGTTCTTCCGACTCATCCCGGAATTGTCGCCCAGCACCACCTCTGAGACGTCGAGACCGGTCTCGTCCAAGGCCTCCAGGGTGGCGGTCGTCGCCCCGTCGAAGGTCGTGGGCTCACCGGCGGCCTCGGCGATTTCGCGGCCGATCGCCTCGGCCAGCAGGTTGTCGCTGTTCAGCAGCATATCGCGCACCCGGGTGGTCAGTGGGGCAGACTGCACCTCGCCGAGGTCATCGGCATCTGAGGCGGTGGAGACCTTCTTGTCGGAGACCGTCACCGTGGCATCGGGGAATCCGAGCGCCTCGGCCAGGCCGGTGGCGACGTCCTGGGCCGGTGCGCTCGACCGCGGCGAATAAGCGTCGGACGGGTCGAGCCGTCCGGCGTCCAGCATCACCGAGGACAGCGGGGCGACGTTGCCTGCCCCGATGTCGTCGCGCGACCAGCCACTGTTGAATAGGTCCCCTTCGCGCACCGAGTTGTCGACGATGACCTCGGTGACCTCGGTGATGCCGGCGTCGTCGAGCGCATCGGTGACCTGGGCGGCGAGCTCGTCCAACGCCGCCGGGTTGGTGAAGGTACCTGACCCGGCGGTGCGCTCCAGGGTGATGTCCCCCTCGCCCTTGACCACGATCTGCCCCTCGGTCTCGCCGGGCAGTACCCGGGTCGACACTCGCTGGTCGGCGGGCAGGGTGGTCAGTGCAGCGGCCGCGGTGGCCAGCTTCGTCGCCGAGGCCGGCACCAGCATCCGGTCGGCGCGGGTCGACCACACCTCCTCGCCGGTGGCGATGTCGGTGACGTGGCCGGACAGGGTGCCCAGATCGGGGTCGGACGCCACCTCCCGGAGTTCGTCGTCCACGTCAGGCGCATCCCCACCGGACACTGCGGGTTCCAGTACCGGCGTGGCCGGGGCGGGCGGCTCGGCGTCGGCGATGTTGTAGGGGTTGCGGTTGTCCAGGATCAGCGCAACCACGATGATGAGCGCCACCACGACGGCAAAAGCCGCGACAGATCCACCGTAGCTCCAGCGTCGCGAGGCTTTCGTGCTCATCGTGGCATCAGGGCCTTTCATCATGGTGTCGGCGAACCACCTTAGAGTATCGGACGGGGTGGACACGGTGTGCGGCCTGTCGGGGTGATGACCGGAAGGCCGGCACAAGGTGCCTGCGTTCAGCTCCCCCGCACCATGCGCACAGTGGTCCGTGGGTGCCCGGCCAGGAGATGCTCGCGCTCGGCACCGTCGCGACGGAAACCATTGCGACGGTAGAACGCCTCAGCTCGATCGTTGCCGTCCGGTATCCACAGGTAGGCGGGCTCGTCACCGATCGAAGCATCCAGTAGTTGCTGGCCCACCCCGGAGCCGTGGACCCGGGTCAGTGCGTAGATACCCTCGAGTTCACGAGCCACCGGGACATCGTCGTCTCGGCCGGTTCCCTCGGTCGCCCACGCGACGATCACCGGCGCGTCCTCCGCCACCAGAATCGTCTTCCCACCGCCGATAATCTCCGCCCACCGCGAGGCGCGGGCATCGACATCCAGGTCGTTTAAGGCCCCCTCCGGCAGCAGGGGTCCGTAGGTCTCCTGCCACGCGGTCACATGAACGGAAGCGATCCCCTGGGCATCGTCCACCGTCGCCTCGCGGATCAGGAATCCCGCATCCCCGGCCTTCACTGCGTCTCCGGACGTTCCATCTGGAACCGGTTCTCCTCGGCGAGCGTGAAGTAGTCCGACGGGCCACCGGCGCGCAGCACCGGATCCGCCAGCGACGTCTGGTAGATACCGTCAACCAGCAGCGACTGGTCGATGTGGACGCCGACGACTTCACCGAAGACCATGCTTGTCGCAGTCACATGACCGGTCTGGGTCTGGAGCGGGACGACCTGGGTGGTGCGGCATTCGAACACGACCGGCGACTCCGCCACGTGCGGCACCCCGATGATCCTCGAGGCCGCAGGTGTCAGCCCCGAGATGTCGAATTCATCCACCTCGGGCGGGACGACAGCGGATGTGGCGTTCATCGCCGGGGCGAGTTCCTTGGTCACCAGGTTCCAGCAGAACTCTCCGGTACTCCCGGCGTTATGGAGGCTGTCCTTCGGCCCGTTGCTGGCGAACCCGACGATCGGCGGGTCGTAGTTGAAGGCGTTGAAGAAACTGAAGGGCGCCAGATTGAGCACGCCGTCCGCCGAGCGACTGGATATCCACCCGATGGGTCTCGGCGCGATGATCGCGTTGAACGGCGAATGGGGCAGCCCGGTGCCGACCCCGGGTTCGTAGAAGTGGGTGCCAACGTCCTGTTCGCCTGATCTGTCCGCCGTCATGTCGGCCACTGTAGGCGCGAACCCCGGAGTCAGTCGCCCGAACTCCTGCCGAAAGCGTTGTCGAGCAGGGAGCGGATCCGATCGGGGTGCCCCGATGAACCGATCGCAGGAATCCAGGAGTAGGCAAGTTCGTAGCACTCATCATCACTCCGTTGCGCGATGACCCAGACGATCGTGAACCGGTCCGCTTCCTCCATTGACATCAGCACACCGACAGGCTGATTGTTCCGCACGATCACCCTGTGCCCGTGCACCGGAAGGTCATTGACGACAGCCGACGGGTTCCGAGAGAACTCGCTCATGCTGATCATGTCCCTGGCGTTGGTTTCCATACCATCCGCCTCACTTTTTACGCGCAATTCTGCCCAGAATATTACCCAGGTCAACGCTAAAGGTCTCTGCACGCCGACCTCCGCCGAATCGCTGCGACGACCCCCACCTGGAACGTATGCTCCATTCCATGGCGAAAGAACTCATCACCGCATCCCGCACCATCAACGCCAGCCCCGCACAGGTCTGGGCCGTCGCGTCCGACCTGAAGGGCATGGGCGAGCGCAGCCCACAGTGCAAGAAGATGCTCGTCCTCGGCGGTGAGCCCGGTACCGGCACCACCACCATCAACCTCAACAAGCGCGGACCGCTGTTCTGGCCGACCTGGTCCAAGGTCACCCAGTGGACCCCCAATGAACTGCTGGAATGGCGCATCCCGCTGAACCGCAGCCACTGGCGTTACGAACTCACCGACAACGGTGACGGCACCACCACCCTCACCGAGTCCCGCATCGTCAAGGGCAACACGAGTGCCCTGTCCCGGGGCCTGGTCGCCGCCTTTCTCGGCGGCAACGACACCTTCGAAGCTGAGATGGAGCAGGGAATCGCCCAGACCCTCGCAGCCATCGCCGCAACCGCGGAGCCCGCAAGGTAAACTCTGCTGCCATGAGCATCGAAGTCACCGTTGAAATCCCCAAGGGTTCCCGCAACAAGTACGAGATCGACCACGAGACCGGCAAGGTCTACCTCGACCGTTACCTCTTCACCCCGATGGCGTACCCGGCCGATTACGGCTTCATCGACCACACCCTCGGCGAGGACGGCGACCCGCTGGACGCCATGGTGATCCTGCCGGAGTCCGTGTTCCCGGGTGTCATCGTCGAGGCCCGCCCGGTCGGTGTCTTCAAGATGACCGACGAGGCCGGCGGCGACGACAAGCTGCTCTGCGTCGTCGATGACGTCCGTTACGAGAAGTTCCAGGACATCGGCGACATCGCCCAGGACGTCAAGGACGAGATCGAGCACTTCTTCGTCCACTACAAGGACCTGGAGCCGGGCAAGGAAGTCAACGGTTCCGGCTGGGGCGACAGGGCCGAGGCCGAGCGCATCCTGGCCGAGGCCGTGGAGCGCCACAAGTAGTTTCGACGCTGACACACACCAACCCCGCCGACTCACGGAGTCTGCGGGGTTCTTGCGTTCCGGCGCGATGTCCAGCACCGACGAATGGCCCGGGTTAAGGTCGATCACTGAAATCTCTCCCCACTCCCCCAGGACGCGCCATGCACCCCTCACCCCGGTCCCTCATCCGCGTCACGTTCACTTCCGTCTGCGTGCTCACCCTCACCGCCGTCACTGCCGGTGTCTCCGTCGCGCAGGGCAGTAGCTCAGGCAGCACCGGCAGCTCTGCACTGTCCGGCTCGTCCGGCCAGGGCTCGGCGAATGCTCCCGGCTCCGCCGCACTCAACCCGTCCAACCCCTACTCCGAGGACACCACCGACAACCTCGTCACCTTCGGGGACTCCTTCACCACAAACACGCATTCCGTGGCGAACAACATCGAATCCTCCGCCGAGGACTACCCACAGCAGAGCGGCTGCCACATCGCCCTGGACGCCTGGCCCGGCCTGCTCGCCGAGGACACCGCCGCCCGCGAAACTGCCGTCCAGGACATCCAGCGCAACGTCGCCGAGCGCACCGGTGTGGAGTTCATCGACATCCGTGAGATGACCCTCGACGCGACCTGCTGGGCCTGTGCAGCGGTCAGCTCGTGGCCCCCGGAGCCCAGCACGGTCGACGGTCCGTCCGGCAGCAGGTCGACGATGTGGGACGCCCCGACCCGGTCCAGGGCCTCGGCCACCTCCTCCTGCGATGCCGACGGTGCCGCCATCGTCAGGTTCTCGTACAGCGTGCCGGTGAAAACATGGGACTCCTGGGAGATCACCGCGGTGCGTTCCGGACGCGCCACCGTCCCGGATGTCGGCCGGTGGATTCCGGCGATGATCGACGCCAGCGTCGTCTTTCCTGCACCGGAGGCGCCGACCACCGCCACCCGCTCACCGTTGGCCGCCGCGAAGTTCACGTCCACCAACGCGGGATCGGCGTCCGGCGCATAACGGTGGGTGACGTTCTCCACCGCGGCTGCACCAGTGGTCACCTCATCGTCCGAGTCATCTGCGACCGGGGTGAGCGTCACCCCCACCATCCGGTCCAGCGAGGTCAGTGCGGACTGCAGGTCGTCGAAGACCTGCCTCAGCTGGTTGACCGGGCCGAACAGGCGGATCGCCAGCAGCATCGCCGAGGTCGCCACACCCACCGTGGAGATTCCCGCGTCGATGAGGAAGAACCCCACGAGCAGGATCACCGACAGGCCGAGGAACTCCCCGAAATGCAGTCGGCCGAAGAACATGTTGCCCACGGTGCGTGCCTTCAGACTGTGACCGACCACCCCCCCCACGACGTGTCCAGCACCTTCTGTTGACGGACGGCGGCGAGATCCAGGCCGACCACGGTCGGGTAGCCGCGTTGGGACTCCATGATCTGCTGTGCCCGACCACTCATCGCGGTGCGCTCGGCACGGTAGACCCGCGGACCGACACCCAGGTACCAGCGCAGGCTCAGCACGTAGAGGGGGATGAGCACGAGCAGGGCCACGCCGTAGCGCCAGTCCAGGCTGACCATCCCCACCACCGTGGTGATGATCCCGAAGGCGACGCTGGTGAACACGGGGATCACCACCGGGACGGCCTTGGTGATCTCGGCGACGACGTCCTCCCGCAGTTCGGCGAGCACCGTGTTGTACACCTGGCCGGCGAGCACGGTCGTCGCCGCGGTGCCCAGCGCCCCGACCATCGCCGCGGCGAACATCAGTCCGCCGGTCCACCAGATGGTGGCGACCGTGGCCGTGCCCTCCTGCACGGCGTCGACCAGCTGTCCGATGACGATCGGGATGACCAGACCGCTGGCGGCACTGACCATGCCCAGGACGAATACCGCGATCAGCACCGGGACGTGGCGACGTCCCAGTTTCTTGAACACCCGCCAGGTGTCCCGGCCGGACGCGATCGGCAGGCCGGTGCTTCATGTCCGTCTCGGACGTCGACGACCCGGTCGCAGGCGCCCAGCAGCGCCGGTGAGGACGCCACCAGCACCGTGGTGCATCCGGTACGCACCCCGGCGATCCGGGAGGCGATGGCCTGCTCGGTCACCGAGTCCACCGCGGTAGTCGGATCGTGCAGGACGAGCACCGGGGCATCCGCACCCAGGGCCCGCGCCAGTGCGAGGCGTTGACGTTGCCCGCCCGAGAGTTGCGCACCCATCTCCCCTGTCGCATCGGTTGCGTCGGCAGCGTGTCCGTCCACGCTCACGGCCATGCCGGTGGACGCGGTGCGCTCCGTGTCAGGACGCCGCGGCCCAGATCGGCGGGGTCGGCAGGCCTCTCGGGCACGGGTGAGGTCACCTCCATGGTGATGATCATGCCTCACACAGTGTCGCCGTGGTGTCCCCAGGGCGACAGTTGCTTATCTCGGGGACAGTTCAAAATGGCGAAAAACCCTGACATGTGAAGTACACTCACCACCATGCCCCAGGGGGCATGACCTTCGCGACACCGACGCACGCACCGCTTGAGACACCGAGAACCGACGACCTCACACGCGCAAGGGCAGTCTCCGCATCCTTCCCTACCCCGTCACGTCCCCATCACGATTTTTCAACCAGGAGACCTTCGCCGTGCGCATCATCCGTCGTTCCACCATGCTTTTCAGGTCCTTGCCTGCCCGTCGTACCGGGATCACGCTCGCGCTCGCGACGACGCTCGCGGTGTCCGTCGTCCCAGCAGCAACCGCGGACGACCTGGCTCCTACCAACAATGCCAGCGGCTCGACGTCCAGCCTCGAGGGCGTCGCAAACATCCCCACCCTGCGCACCATCTTCCCCGGCGCCTCGCCGTACTCGGACAGCACCGAGAACAATGTGGTGGCCTTCGGCGACTCCTTCACCGCGAACTCTCACTGGCTGGTGAACGACTACCCCGTCCTCGCTGCCCAGTACCCGCGCCAGGCCGGCTGCCTGACCGCACCGGACGCGTGGCCTGCCATGCTGGGCGTCGCCACGGGACGCCCGGTCCAGAACTGGGCGTGCAATGCGCACACTACCAGCCAGATGCTGGGTCGCATCGACCAGGCGATCGCCGCCGGCCACGTCAACGACACCTCGTTGGTAGTCCTCGCCGCGGGCATGAACGACAAGCGTCGTGGGGTGTCGGACGCCAAGGTCGTGGAGAATCTCGTCGCAGGTGTCGAAAAGGTCCGCTCGGCAGCCCCGAAGGCGCAGATCGTGCTGCTGGGACGCCTGGCCACCACCGACGCAAACGGGGTGTTCTGTTCGACCAATGTGCTGCCGAACCGTCCGACCGGCAACGTCGACCGCACCACCGCCAACTACGAGGCGGCCACCCAGGCCAACCAGAAGGAAGCCGCGAAGCAGGCCAACGTCCAGTTCATCGACATCCGCGACATGACCATGCTCGGCAACTCCACCTGCGCACCGGACGCCGATCGTTATGTCTCCGGCAACCGCGACTACACGACCCCCGGGTTCAACATGAACGCCCACCCCTCGATCGCCGGCAGCCAGTTCCTGGCCGCACAGATCGTGGCATTCCTCGGTCGCGACGCCGCCGAGCAGATCCTGGAATTCATCGAGGACGCTGACCTGGAGAACACGCCGGTGATCGGTGACGTCGCCGACGCTCTCACAGACGTCGCCGAGGAGGACGCCGAGGAGGACGCCGAGGAGGACGCCGAGGAGGAGGCAGAGTCCTAGCCTTCACCCTCCACGTAGGCGACAGCCTCGATCCCCTTGTCCCGGTAGTTCGACAGGGCCCGGGAGTAGTGCGGGTCAGAGGTCACGATCACCGCGACCCCGCCGTTGCTGTGGATGTAGTCGGAGGTGTTGGCGACATTGTCCAGGGTGCTGCCGGACTTCTCCTCGACGACGATCGGGTTGCTGACCCCGCGCAGGCGCAACCCCTTCTCCATGGCCTTGGCCTCCGAGGGGCAGTCCGGTTGGGTGGTTCCGCCGGTGACCACGACGGGGTTGCCCCGGTGGATCCGGGCGAGTTCAGCGGCACCGTTGAGGCGGTCGTCGAGCACCTCCGGGGTCTTGCAGTCCTCGTTCAGCCGCGCGCCGAGGACAACGATCGGCACCCGGCGGTCATTGGCCAGCACGGCGTGGCTGGCGACGGGGCGCACCCGCTCGTGATCGGCGATGACCCGGTTGTCGGAGATCACGTTCTTGGTGTCCGGCACGAGCGGCGCGGCAGTCGCCGGGGCGGCACCGGCACCGATGCAGAGGCCTGCCACCGTGGCGGCAACCAGTCCGGTGGCGGTGGCGGAGCGGGAGAATCGGCCTGACAGGGCATGGCGGGATGAAAGCTTCATGGCGATGGGGACGTCCTTTTCGGAAAGTTCGGAGAGGTTGGCGATGTTGACGTTCCCCACCCTGCACCCCTCGAGCAGTCATGTCAGCCGTTTGACGCACCTTTGCAGCCGACTTCCGACATTCCCAGGACGAACATACGACTCCCTTAGAGCTCACGACCGTCCAGACTCAGTTCTTCCTCCATACCCCGGGCCTCCGGCTACTGACCGACCTCCTGCGTACACTGGGGCACCATGAGTGATTTCGAGACCGTCAAGCCCACCGAGGTCCCCCAGGGTGCCCAGCTCATCGACATCCGCGAGCCGGACGAGTTCAACCAGTGGCACGCCGAGGGCGCGACCAACCTGCCCCTCTCCGAACTCCAGAGCCGCTACGGCGAGTTCGACTTCGACAAGGACATCTACCTGATCTGTCTCTCCGGCGGCCGTAGCGCGAAGGCCTGCACCTGGCTGGAGATGAACGGCATCGACGCGATCAACGTCGGCAGCGGCACCATCGGCTGGCGCGACGCCGGCCTGCCGATCATCGGGACCGAAGGCTAACCACCGCGGTTAGCGGGGTTCACCCATAGTTCGTCTTCCCAACCCCTGAGACGATAGAATGTGACTATGGCTGAAACCACCGTGAACCTCCCGCAGGGTCTCCTGAAGTCGCCGTCGTTCCAGCTGGAACGACTTCGACGCCGTACCCGCACCCACGTGGAGGCTGCACTGTCCGCCAAGGACTTCAATCTCCGGGAGTACTGGGTGCTGACCTACCTGGTCGACGGGGACGCCGCCAGCCAGGCCGAGCTCGGCGAGATCATCGGTGTCGACCGCTCCGACATGGTGCGTCTGGTGGACGCCCTGGAGAAGCGCGGGCTGGCCAAGCGGGAGAAGGACGCCAAGGACCGGCGGCGGCAGATCATCTCGGTGACGAAGAAGGGTGCGAAGGCCCAGGCCACACTGACCCCCATCGTTCAACTGGCTGAGGACTCCGCCCTGGACGAGTCGACGTCCAAGCAGCTCAAGCACCTGAAGAAGCTGGCGAAGTCGATCATCGCCGCCGAGGAGGACAGCGAGGTCGATGGCATCGACGACCACCGCCGGGACTAGTCGCCGATCTGGTCGCGACCGCGCTTGACGATCTTCGGGTCCGGCTCCCCGACCACGTCGTAGTCCTTGCCGGTGTAGTCGAACTTGCTGAGCACGTAGCGCATGGCGTTGAGCCGTGCGCGCTTCTTGTCATTCGACTTGATGGTGATCCAGGGCGACTCATTGGTGTCGGTGTAGCGGAACTGCTCTTCCTTCGCCCGGGTGTAGTCGTCCCACTTGTCCAGGGACGCCAGGTCCATCGGCGAGAGCTTCCACTGACGCACCGGGTCCACCTGGCGGATGGCGAAACGGGTCCGCTGTTCCTTCTGTGTCACCGAGAACCACAGCTTGGTCAGGCTGATACCGGAGCCCATGATCATGTTCTCCAGCATCGGTACCTCCCGCAGGAACTCCGAGTGCTGGTCATCTGTGCAGAAGCCCATGACCCGCTCCACACCGGAGCGGTTGTACCAGGAGCGGTCGAAGAAGACGATCTCACCGGCACAGGGGAAGTTCTCGATGTAGCGCTGGAAGTACCAGGACGTCGACTCGCGGGGGCTCGGCTTCTCCAGGGCGACGGTGCGCGCACCACGCGGGTTGAGGTGCTCGTTGAACCGCTTGATGGTGCCACCCTTACCGGCGGCGTCACGGCCCTCGAACAGGATGATGTGCTTCTGGCCGGTCTCCTTGGTCCAGTTCTGCCACTTCAGCAGCTCGATCTGCAGGGACCGCTTGATCGTCTCGTACTCCTCGCGGCCCATCCGCTCCGGGTACGGGTAGCTGTCCCGCCAGGTGTCCACCCGGTGACCGTCCGGGGTGACCAGAACGGGGTCGTCCTCGTCCGAATCATCGACGATATAGCCTTCGGTCGCCGCCAGGTCGACGATGTGGAACTCCTCATTTCCCATACCCCTACTCTAGTTGAGCAACCATCGACGTTCACCGGAAAGAAAACAGGGCCACCCCCGGTTGCGACCGGACACAAGAAAAGCCCGGCCGAAGCCGGGCTCATCTCAGGTCCCCGCGGGGACAGTGCTGTACTCCTACTCGGAGGACAGTGCAGCGCCGCCGGTGAAGATGTCGCCGAGGCCACTGAAGACGTCAGAGAAGCCGCCGAAGAAGGTGGACAGGTTGCCGAGCAGTTCGGTGATCGCGTCGATATCCATGATGTTCTCTCCTGAAGTTCATGTACGGCCCGGGACATCCGGACCTTTTCCTGAACCTACCAACTGTCGGGGATTCCGCAACAGCAGTTCGCGATCCTTTTCCCCGGGGAACCGTCGACCGCCGGAAGGAAGAGCACCGATCCACTCCGATCATCACTGCTCAGTGAACTGATTGAAAGCTTCGTGGTATGCCCGCGCCATACGGAAAACCCACCACAGGAAACGGCGTTCACCGTGACTGTGGCGGGTTCAAGGGGCCGCATATGGGGGTATACGACAGACGGACTAGAAGCCGCCCATACCGCCCATTCCGGCCATCTCATCGGCACCCGGGGCAGCAGCGGCGGGCTCCGGCTTGTCGGCGACGACAGCCTCGGTGGTCAGGAAGAGGCTGGCGATGGAGGCGGCGTTCTGCAGTGCGGAACGGGTCACCTTCACCGGGTCGGAGATGCCGGCGGCGAGCAGGTCGACGTACTCACCGGTGGCGGCGTTGAGACCGTGACCGGCCTCGAGGCCGGTGACCTTGGCGGCGACGACGCCCGGCTCCAGGCCGGCGTTGGTGGCGATCTGCTTCAGCGGCGAGGACAGGGCGGCGCGCACGATCTGCACACCGGTGGCCTCGTCACCCTCCAGACCGAGGTTGTCGTCGAGAACGCTGGCGACCTGCAGCAGTGCAGCGCCACCACCGGCGACGATGCCCTCTTCGGCAGCGGCACGGGCGTTACGCACGGCATCTTCGATGCGGTGCTTGCGCTCCTTGAGTTCGACCTCGGTGGCCGCACCGACCTGGAGCACTGCGACACCGCCGGCCAGCTTGGCCAGGCGCTCCTGCAGCTTCTCCTTGTCGTAGTCGGAGTCGGCGTTCTCGATCTCCTGCTTGATCTGGCGCACGCGGCCCTCGAGCTGCTCGGCGGAGCCGGCACCGTCGACGATGGTGGTGTCGTCCTTGGTGACGACGACCTTGCGGGCGGTACCCAGCAGCGGGATGTCGGCGGTCTCCAGGGACAGGCCGACCTCCTCGGCGATGACCTGGCCGCCGGTGAGGATGGCGATGTCCTGCAGCTGTGCCTTACGACGGTCACCGAAGCCCGGTGCCTTGACGGCGACGGACTTGAAGGTGCCGCGGATCTTGTTGACGACCAGGGTGGAC
>DHCFJ07801__coassemble_1649_pt1 | contig 35544 bp, 37 predicted proteins | sample DHCFJ07801__metabat2_low_PE_008 | metagenome-assembled genome bin DHCFJ07801
CGGCATAGACGGCACGGTGGGCATGCGGCTGAGCCTAGCAATACAGCTATGGTCACCATGCTGCCCTGGGCGATATCATTCATGATATGAACGTGCGGAGGTGAGATTGATGACGTCAATCGTGGTTCGCGGGCTCGACGAGACCGTGAAGAAGAGGTGGGCTGAGCAGGAAAACGGGCATGGTCGATCCCCCGAACATCGGTCTTGCACTGATGCACATGGCCCAGGGCCTGGGTGGGGTCGATGAGTTGGACATCCCTGGGCGCAATGATCGGGCAAGAGCAGTGGATTTCGAATGATCGTCCTTGACACGAACGTCATCTCGGAAGTTTTCCGCAGATCGCCGCCATCTGCCGTACGCACGGCGCAATCTGTGCCACGCGAAACTCGAAGGATTTCGCCAGAACGGGAGTTGAGCTGATCAACCCCTGGATTGTCTGATCGGCGCCGACGTGGTCGCAGCGTCCGATCCCACGGTGGACACGGTGGACACGGCGGACACGGTGGACGAGGATGCTCGGCGTCGCCCTCGGTGGTCGAGGCGGTCCGACGGCTGGCGGTACCTAGAGGTGGCTAGATCAGCTTCAGCCGTCGCTGTCGGTAACGCCTGCCGGTCGGCAGGACCAGGGTCTTCGGGACGACCTCCAGGTCACCGGGCTCCGTCGGCAGCGAAGTCTCCACGAGGATCGGGAAATGGTCGGAACCGTCCTGCGGCAGCGAGGTGACGGACGGGGAGACGTAGCCGTGGGACAGGGCCAGGTCGTAGCTGCCACGGAAGACACCGTAGTTGCGGTAGGTGGCCGAGTCGCTGCTGGACAACGTGTATCCATAGGGCACGACATGTTTAGCCAACCCGGACTGGAACAACGGGTAGTTGAAGTCGCCGGCCATCACCGACGGCAGGCCGGGGCCGAGATCGTGCAGGGCACCGACCGCGGTGCGGACCTGCTGGCGACGCAGGGAGTTGCTGGCGGTGAGCGGGGCGGCGTGGAAGGACGAGATCATCACCTCACCGCCGTGGAGGTTGTCGTGCGCCAGCACGGTGGCCAGTCGTTCTTCGCCGGGTTTCATCACCACGTCGTGCAGGGACTTCTCCAGCGGCATGGTGAGCAGGGAGCGGGGGTCGAACCGGCTGGGACGCAGGTACACCGCCAGGCCGAGCCGACTGCCGGAGGTGGACTGCACCAGCTCCAGGTCGCCGATTCTGGTGGGCAGGGATTCGGTGTCGGCCTCCTGCAGGCAGAGCGCGTCCGGATCGTGAAGCTCCGCCAACGGGGCCAGTTCTCCGGCGGCGTTGTGGTGGTGGAGGTTGTAACTGATGAGCTTCATCGTGGTCCAGGGTAGTCCAGGAGGTCGGGTGGGGTGGGGATCTCACCGTGTATTGCCAGGTCAGCTCGGAGATGCCGTGCCGATTTTCCAGTAGCTGCAGAAGGTCACGTCCGACTTGGGGACGCCGCGGTCGCGCACCAGGTGGCGGCGAACAGCCTTGATGAGACCGGACTCCCCGACGGTGAAGCCGTAGACGCTCTCCGGCAACGAGAGCCCGCGCAGGGCCGGCGATGCCTTCGGTGCCGTGGACGACGAAGTCGACGTTCATTTCTGTCTCGGATCCGTCTGACGCCCCGCATGACCCGGCCGATGCAGACCCAGCGCGGAAGTCACGGATGGTGTCGTTGCGGATCACTGGGCGGGTGTCCTTCGGCAACGCCATGAACGTCAGGAGGCCGCCGAAGCCGAACGTGGTGGGCACATTCTCCAGCTTCGCCCCGTCACTGATCGGGAGAGCATACCGGAACCACTGGTCGAAGCCCTGGTAGGCGAGCTTGGCCAGCTCCCCGCCGGTGCGTCAGCACCCGTCACCATCGCTCACGCTGTGTAATGACCGAGGCCGTGGCAGGATACTCCGCATGGCCACGGACGGTGAGCAGACGGTGATACGGCAGGCTCGTGCAACGGGGACTAGAATCGTGGCATGGCACACAATGGGACTGAACCTGACATCAAACCCCGCTCCCGGGATGTCACTGACGGCCTGGAGAAGACCGCGGCCCGCGGTATGCTCCGCGCCGTCGGCATGGATGACGGCGACTGGGACAAGCCGCAGATCGGGGTGGCGTCGTCCTGGAACGAGATCACCCCCTGCAACCTGACCTTGAAGAAACTCGCCGGCTTTGCCAAGGAGGGCGTACACGCAGCGGGGGGCTATCCGCTGGAATTCGGCACGATCTCGGTGTCCGACGGGATTTCCATGGGCCACGAGGGCATGCACTATTCACTGGTGTCCCGGGAGGTGATCACCGATTCGGTGGAGACGGTCATGTCCGCCGAACGGCTGGACGGGTCGATTCTGCTGGCCGGCTGCGACAAGTCCATCCCCGGGATGCTCATGGCGGCGGCGAGACTGGACCTGTCCTCGGTGTTCCTCTACAACGGGTCGACCATGCCGGGCACTGCACGGTTGTCGGACGGATCGGAGCGCGAGGTCACCCTGATCGACGCTTTCGAGGCCGTCGGTGCGTGTCGGGCCGGGAGGATGTCCGAGCAGGATGTGGATGCCATTGAGCGGGCGGTGTGCCCGGGAGAGGGGGCGTGCGGTGGCATGTACACGGCGAACACGATGGCATCCTCGGCCGAGGCGATGGGGATGAGCCTGCCAGGATCTGCCGCACCGCCGGCGATCCACCGCAACCGCACCATGTACGCCCGACGCTCGGGGGAGGCGGTGGTCGGACTGCTGGAGAAGGGAATCACCGCCAGGGACATCATCACCCGGGAATCGCTACTGAATGCAGTAGCCGTGGTGATGGCGTTGGGCGGGTCCACCAATGCTGTGCTGCACCTCATGGCGATCGCGAATGAGGCCGGGGTCGATCTGACGCTGAAGGATTTCAACGACGTCGGCGACCGCGTCCCGCACCTCGGTGACCTCAAGCCCTTCGGGCGCCACGTGATGAACGACGTCTTCAAGATCGGCGGCATCCCGGTGGTCATGCGTGCTCTGCTGGACGCCGGGCTGATCAACGGGGACTGCCTGACCGTGACCGGCAAGACGGTCGCGGAGAACCTGGCGGAGATCAACCCGCCGGATCCGGACGGCACGATCCTGCGGAGCCTGGATGACCCGATCCACCCCACCGGTGGGCTGAGTATTCTCCACGGGTCGTTGGCTCCGGAGGGGGCGGTGGTCAAGAGTGCAGGCTTCGATGCCGACGTCTTTGAGGGCAATGCCCGGGTGTTCAACCAGGAGCAGCCGGCGATGGACGCTGTGCTCAACGGCGAGCTGAAGAAGAACGACGTGGTCATCATCCGCTACGAAGGGCCCAAGGGCGGGCCGGGCATGCGCGAGATGCTGTCGATCACCGGCGCGATCAAGGGTGCGGGAATCGGCAAGGACGTCCTGTTGATCACCGACGGTCGTTTCTCCGGTGGTTCGACGGGGCTGGTCATCGGCCATGTTGCTCCCGAGGCGGTGGACGGCGGACCGATTGCATTTGTCGAGGACGGCGACCGGATCCGGGTGGACATCGCCGCCCGCACCATTGACCTTCTGGTTGATGAGACTGTGCTTGCTGAGCGGGCCGAGGGATGGGTGGTGCCGGAGAATCCCCGGCTGCACGGGGTGCTGGGTAAGTATGCCGCGCTCGTGAAGTCCGCGTCCGTGGGCGCGGTGACGACGTAGGGGGTTGAACTATCTGACCTGGCGACGCACATCCAGGGCACGCGGTAGGGCTGATGGTCGTCGCACCACTGGGGCTCTTACAGTAATCTCTCGCGGATCGTGAACGGGTCGGCCTTGGGCTTGGAGCGGGTGCGTGCGTCAGTGGCGTCCCTCAGCTTCAGGGCGCCACCCGCGTGGATGCGGCGAACATCCCCGCAGCAACGACCACGATGAGGGTGGCGGTGGCGATGACGGTCCCGGCGTCCCACCCGGCGAGGACGGCCCCGCCGACCGCGCCGGCGATCGTCACACCGAGGTAGGTGCCGGAGGTGTTGAGTGCGATGGCCGCCTTGGACCCGTCACCGGCGGTGGTCGCAAGACGTGCGGTGAGGGCGGGTGACAAGCTGAATGCGCCGAGGGACTGGACGGCGCCGAGGCAGACCAACACCACGATCAGTGGGAGCGAGTTCAGCGGTGCGGCCAACCAGAGCAGCCAGGATCCGGCGCAGCCGACGGCCAAGGTCAACAGTGACACGACGATGGTGCGCAGCGGGCCGATCCTGTCCGTGAGTACCCCGCCGATCCACACCCCGACGATGCCGCCGAGTCCGGAGACGGCGAAGGTGACCGCCCGGAGTTCATGGTCGGGGACCGCCCCGGCGAGGAATGGTGCGAAGTAGGTGAAGGCCATCATCGAGCCGGACATGGCCACCACGTTCACGCCCAGGGTCCGGGCCACCGGCGGGGAACCCAGGGCGCGGAGCTGCCTACCGACCGGAACAGCGTCCTCACCCTGACCGTCAGACACCATCGTCGAACGGATCATGACGATGGCCAGCAGCGCGCCGACGGCGAGCACGAGGAAGCTGCCTCGCCAGCTCACGGCCTGGGCGATGAGGGTTCCGGCGGGCACGCCGAGGGCGATCGCACCGGTGACACCCAGGGCGACGATGCTGATGTAGCGTCCGATCTTCTCCGGCGGCGCCTGGGCGGCCGTCCACGCGAAGATGGCGGGAGTGGATGCCCCGGCGCACAGGGCGGCGATCACGCGCAGGGCCATCAGCAGCCAGAAGTCCGAGGTTGCCGCTGCGGCGAGGTCGCCGGCGAGCTCGGGGAGGATGCCGGCGATGACGTAGTCGTCGGTGTAGAGGATCAGGGCCGCGAAGAGCAGCGCGAACAACCACCGGGGCCTCAGTGCGTCCTGCCCGAAGCGGACTGCAACGCCTCGGTGAGCAGGGTCGTCATCCCCTCGGGTGACAGGGCACCGTGGCTGGTGGAGGCATCGAAGGTCATGCCGACCATGAGGGTCTTGACGGTCATCGCCGCCTGCGGCGTGCGGTCGGCAGGGACGCCCAGGCCGGTGAGGACGGCGGTCACCACGGAAAGCATGTCGCCTGACATGTGGTCGGTGATGTCCCGGAAGACGTCCTTGGTCCGGGAGGCCATCATGAACTCGCCGAGCACGATATTCTCCCGGCGACGGTCCTCGTCGAGGGGGAGCAGCTCGCCGAGTACTGCCACGGCGGTCTCCACGGTGTGGGTTCCCGGGGTGCCGCTGAGGTCGTGGGATTCCAGGCGGCGGTCCATACTGTCACCGACATCCTCCGCGGCGGCGGCCAGCAGGTCATGTTGGCTGGGGTAGGTGTTGCGAATGCTGCCGACATTGAGTCCGCTCTCCTCGGCGACTGTGCGGAAGGACAGGCCGTCGACACCTCTGGTCACGATGAGGTGCAGGGCGGCGTCGAGAATCTGTCGGCGACGCTGGTCAGGATCCACGATCTTCGGCATGGCCGCTAATTTATTACGGGTGTGATAAAAAGTGGAACCGCCTCCACCGGACACCCCAACGTCCTAGCATCGACCCTGTGCTGAAACCATCCCCACGCCAGCTGAAGCTCGCGCTCAATTTCTTCCCGCCCTATGTCGGCTCCGGCATCCGCATGCGCTACATCGCCGACGACGGATCACGCGTGGTGACCACCCACCGTCCCCGGCGGATCAACGCCAACCTCGTCGGCACCGCCTTCGGCGGTACGATCCAGACCATGACCGACGGGTTCTACCTGTTCATGGGGATGACCCGACTCGGGAGGGACTACAACGTGTGGGATGCCGAATCCCACGTGACCTACCTCAAACCGGGCAGGGGACGCATCACGGCGGACATGCGCACCGATGACGCCACCTTCGACCTCATCCGGGAGAGGACCGCCGACGGGTCGAAGCACCTGCACTGGTTCACCACCGAGATCACCGACTCCTCAGGTGATGTCGTGGCGACCGTGCGTAGCCGGGTCTACTTCCGGCTCAAGGAGAAGGCGAGGGCGCGCGTGCCTCAGCGCACTTCGTAGCGGCGTGCCTGGTCGGCGACACCGGCGAAGCGGAACGGGCCCGTGGTCACCTCAGCGGTGACCTGGTCAGAGCTGGTGCCGTGCGGTGCCGAATGCAGCGCGCGGTACTCCTCGATGCTCACCGGGACCCGGGTGTCCAACAGGGTGGCGGCACGCTCCGGGTTGCGACGCTGCAGGTAGCCGGGCTGCACGACACCTGTGAGGAACTCGGAGACACAACCGGAACCGTAGCTGAACAGGCCGATGCGCTTGCCGGCCAGGTCGTCCTCGTGGTCGATCAGCGAGGCCAGGCAGGAGTACAGCGAGGCGGTGTAGCTGTTGCCGAGGCGACGGTTGTAGCGCGAGCCGGTCTCCAGGCCGGTGTCGCGGCCGTCGGCCTCGTCGCCGGGGTTCAGGGCGGTGCTGATGTCGTCACCGCTGACCTCGCGCAGTCGGGCCTGGGCCTTCTTCGCCATCTTGGTGTACGGCTGGTGGTAGATGACCCGGTCGATGTCGCCGATGGCAGGGCCGCCCTGGGACTGCAGGTCAGCCCAGGCGTCCGAGACGGCGTCGAGGTAGGCGCCCACGGAGAGGTGCCCGTCGACCACGGCGGTGGTGGAGTCGTTGGGACGCCAGAAGTCGTCGACGTCGGTGGTGGAGATGCCGTTGGCCGGCTCGATCTCCAGCAGCTCCGGGTCGGCGGAGACCAGCATGGCGACCGCACCGGCCCCCTGGGTCGGCTCACCGGGGGAATCGAGCAGGTAACGGGCATTGTCGGAGGCGATGATCAACACACGCTCCTGCGGGGAGCGGGCGACGATGCCGATGGCGGCCTGCAGGGCGGCGGTGCCGCCGTAGCAGGCCTGCTTCATCTCCACGACGCGCACGGAGTGCGGCAGGCCGAGCAGCTTGGCGGCGGAGATGCCGGCGGCCTTCGACTGGTCCACACCACTCTCGGTGGCGAACAGCAGGGTACGAATCCCCTCGATGCCGTTGCGCTCCAGCAACGGCTTGGCCGCCGCGGCACCCATGGTGACGATGTCCTCGTCCTCGGCGAGCATGCTCATCTCGGACTGGCCGAGGCCCAGGACGTACTTGCCGGGGGCGATCCCGGCGTGGTCGGCGAGTTGCGCCAGGTCGACAACGTGGTGGCCGGTGGCCATCTCCAGGTCGTGGATACCAATTGCGGTCATGATCTTCTCGCCTTCTCTATCGTTCCATGCTCAGATGGGTGGACATCAGTTCGCCGGGGTTGGTCTGCGCGGCCAGCAGGGAGAGCTCGCCACACAGCACCGTTGCGGCCACCAGGGAGGCCAGGCGACGGGAGTTCTCCCCGACCTTGCGGTTCTCCCGGCAGCCCATGCGCTCAAGTGCTTCGGTGACATCGTCGTGGTGCTTTCCACTGCCAACGGTACCCACAATGATATTCGGAAGGGTGCAGGAGAAGTACAGTCCGTCCTCCCGGGCCTCGGCGTAGGTGATGCCCTGGGAGCCCTCGACGATGTTCGCGGCGTCCTGCCCGGTCGCCAGGTAGATGCCCAGCAACATGTTCGCGTAGTGGGCGTTGGCCGAGCGCAAAGCACCGGCGATCGTGGAGCCGACCAGGTTCTTCTGCACCACGATCTCGGCGATGGCTGATGCGGTGGTGCGCAGGCGGCGCTCGACGACCTCGTGCGGCAGGAAGAGGTCGGCGACGACGTTCTTGCCGCGGCCGAGGATGCCGTTGACGGCCGTGGCTTTCTTATCGCTGCAGAAGTTTCCGGACACCGAGCCGTAGGACAGACCGAGGTCCCAGGACAGGATCCGCTCCATCAGGGCGTCGGCGGCCTTGGTGACCATGTTGTGGCCGGAGGCGTCACCGGGGTGCAGTTCGAAACGGACGTAAAGCAGGTTGCCGACGATTTCGGGGTGCAGGTCCACCAGCCGACCGTGGGTGGTGGTGGTCGACACCGTGTCCTGCAGGTCCTCGAGGCGGGCGGTGATCGTGCGGGACGCTTCGGCGGCGACCGCACCGTCCTCGGCGGTGAACAGAACGGACCTGGTCATACACTCGGAGACGACGGTGGTGCGGATGCCGTCCGGCACCTCCCGTGAGATGCTGGCACCACGACCGACCGACGGCCACAGAGGGGTCTCGAAGGTTGCCAGAGGGACCTCCACCTCCTCGTAGCCCGACCCGTCGGTGAATGCGGTGCCACTGACCCGCAGCGGCCCAACCCACTGGGTCGGGATCGAGGTCGTGGTCGGCTCTGGTCTGTTCAACGCGTACCTTTCTGGGGCCGGGCGGCGCGCGGATGCGCCACCGGCAGGGCGGATGGTCTGCTTGTGTACGTCCAGCGTACCGTCCGGTGTCTGAACCGCGGCATGGTTCCCCGATCAAGCTGCGATGGGGGCACTTCGCTCCAGCTCCAGCAGCAGTTTCTTGGCCTCGAGACCGCCGCGGTAGCCGCCCAGTGTGCCGTCGGTCCGCAGGACGCGGTGGCAGGGCACGACGACAGGGATCGGATTGGTGGCACAGGCCGTGCCGACCGCCCGGACGGCCTTCGGGTTCCCGACGGCCTCAGCGACCTCCTTGTACGAGCGGGTGCTGCCGAAATCGATGTGCGGCAGGTACTGCTGGACGATCTGCCGGAACGGCTCTGTGTTCTTTGATGCCCGTGCACTGGCCGATGCTGACATGCTGAAGTCGAGCGGGAGATCGAAACTGTGGCGGTCGCCGGCGAAGTACTCATCGAGTTCCCGGGCCACCACGTCGAGCGGCTTCGGGTTCTCGATGATGCGGGGGCTGATCCTCTCCGAGAGTTCGGTGAGCACGGCGTCGGTGTCCTCGTTCTCGAAGGCGACCCGGACCAGGCCGGTGTCGGTGGTCGCCAGGAACAGGGGACCGATCGGGGAGTCGACGGTGCGGTAGGAAACGTCCACCAGATTCTCCTGGTCCGCTTCCTCTGCCAGGCGTCCGGTGAGTCGGCGCAGTTCGGTGTCGGAGACCGGTAGTTGGTCCGTGAGGTCAGACATGGGGATTCTCCAGTTCGGGGAGTTCGGTGGCGCCGTCGGCGTTCCAGGTGCGTCGTAGCGTCCTGATGCCGTCTGAGGCCGCGCGGCGGACCGCGTCGGGTGTTCCACCGATGAGTTCGGCGGTCTCGGCATGGGGGAGTCCGCCGAGATAGTGGTAAGCGACGGCGAGGCGTTGACGTTCGGGGAGCGCTGCGACGGCGTCCCACAGGGAATGACGGTCGAGGTCCTCACCTGGTTCGGTGCGGGACGACACGACGTCTGGAATCTCGTCGGTCGGGACGGCGTGGCGAGCACGCGCCCTGGTGATGTCGACGGCCTTCCGGTGGGCGATACGGACCAGCCAGGCCTCGAGGTTGTTGACCCGGGACGTCTCCTCCCAGGTGCGCAGCGCGGTGAGGAAGGTCTCCGACCAGGCGTCCTCGGCGTCAGTCGACGCGCCGAGGACGGCACGGCAGACCCGCAGCACGGTGGCTCCGTGCTGCTTGACCGCGCGGTCGAAGGGGAGTGTCATCCTCATACAGGGTAGACGCGCGGGGTCACGGAAATGTGAGGTCCGCGCTGTGAGGTCGCCGTGACCTGCACTTTGTCACGAGTCGGATAGCCGCCTCGTCTGGTCCGTATGGCACATTTCGATTTCACGAAGACCCACAAACGCACCTACGCCGCCGCCGGTGCTCTGGAACTGGCAGCACGATCCGGGCTGACCCGCGAGCAGCGACTGCTGGTGGAGCTCCGGGCGTCCTACCTGAACAACTGCATTTTCTGCATCAACATGCACTCCGAGGAGGCGATCAAGCACGGCTACGGCGAGCAGTGGTGCGAGGCCATCCGCGACTGGGAGCCTGGGGGCGGCTGCGACACTTTCACCGCCGAGCAGGAACTGATCCTGGAGTTCACCACCATGGGGACCAGGCTGTCCGAGGGGTACGACCCAGAGCTGCAGGGACGGGTGGTCTCGGAGTTCGGTGAGAAACTCACCGGCGCGCTGATCAGTGAGATCGCGGCGATCAACACGTGGAACAGGATCAGCGTACTGTCCGAAAAATGAGCGATGTCGCCGATTCTCTCCACCTGTGGCAGGCGGAGCGCCCGCGACTGCTCGGTCTGGCGTACACCGTCCTCGGGTCCTGGCAGGACGCCGAGGACGTCGTCTCCGAGGCATGGCTGCGCCTGGAGTCCGCGTCCGGATCCGGCGGAGAGCCGCGGGACATGCCGGCCTGGTCGACGACGGTCGTCTCCCGCCTCGCGCTGGACGCTGCGACGTCGTCGGCGAAACGTCGGGAGAACTACGTCGGACCGTGGCTACCAGAGGTCGTCCTGGACGATGCCGGGCCTGCCGACCAGGTGGTCCTCGGAGAACGGGTCGACCTGGCCTTCATCCGGTTGCTGCAGACACTCTCACCGCAGGACCGGGTGATCGTGGTGCTCGCCGATGTCGCCGGTATGGGCCATGCACAGATCGCGGGGTCGGTCGGCACGACCCCGTCGGCGACCAGACAGCGGCTGCGACGGGCGCGTGCGTCCCTGTCGAAGACACCGGAAGCTCCGTCGCCGGTCGTCGCCGACCGCGACGTGCTGGACGCTCTGGCGGAGGCATTGAACACCGGGGACCTGCAGGCCCTGGTGGAACAGTTGTCCGAGGACTGTGTGTTGTGGACCGACTCCGGTGGCCTCACCCGCGCGGCACGGAATCCGATCATTGGCTCGGCGAAGGTCGTCCGGTTCCTGGACGGGCTCATCGGGAAGTACGGGATGCCCGACCTCAGCGTGGTCGAGGCGTCCAGCGGGCCGCTGTTGCGCGCGGACTCCTCGGACCTGACCCGCGGCATCACCCTCGAGGTGACGGCGTAGTCCGTCTTCATCCGCTGCGGTGAGGCGCACGCCGAGGTCGTGAACCGTGGTGATGACCTCCTCTGCCCCGATCGAGGTCTGTTCGGTGGGCTGGCCGGGGCGGCGCACCGTGCGGTGAGTGCTCGTCACCGTCACGTGGGATTGGTCCATGAATTTGCTGACCACGAGGGATCGGTGGAAGGGGCCGGCATTCCTGTCCGAGACGATCACGAAGTGTCCGGACCGGATGTCGTGGGGGACCACCGGGAGTTCGTCTAGCCCGGTCACCTCCAGACCGTACAGGCCGGTGGCGCCCTCAGGAGCGTCGCCGATGAAGCGGACGGCCGCGCCGGGCAGCGGGACTGTGGTGCCGTCGGCGGGGATCTGGAGCAGGTCCGCGAGGAATTGTGCGTCCTGCTCCGGGGATCCGCTGGCGACCAGCAGGGCACTGAGGTCCGGACGATCCGGGTCGAGCTCCTCACCCTGGGCGGCGCGGTGGTCAGCACGCATCTGGGCGATGACCTGGCGGGGTGGGTCATAGGCGATGAAGAAGGGCACGTGACCCGGGGTGTCGGGCAGGAAGACCTCGGTGAAACCGGCGTCCTGATCCTCGAAGCGCACGGTGTCGACGATGATCTCGTGGTCGATGCCCCAAGCCCCGTTGCGGAAACCGGGCATCGTGAGTGCTGCGTGGGTGGCGAGACCTGCCGCCTCATAGGAAGACATGGCGGCATAGAGGTCAGAGCCCCAGTGGATGAGGTGGTCGAAGGAAGCTGGTGGTGTGGTGGTCTTGGACTCTGTGTAACACAGGGCCCACTAACTTCGGGCGTATTCGAACGGCCTCAGCTGTTGGACTCGGCCTTGTTCTTCTGGAACTGCTTGTAGGCGAGCCAGCCGACCAGGATGATCAGCAGCAGCGGCAGCAGCCTGAACACCACCGCCACCGCCCCGGCGAAGGCGGTGCTGATGGCGACGATCGCGAGGACCAGGGTGATGACGCCGAGAATCGACGCCCAGCCCCAACGGTCCTGGTCTGCTGCCCACCAGGCACCGGCGCCGGAGATCGCTCCGAAGATGAGGGAGGTGATTGCTGTACCGAACATGGGGTGTCCTTTCGTTGGGGCACGACACGGGGGCACGACATGGGGACGCAGTGGGTGACTACGATCGTGGCCATGGTTGACACCCGGTACAACGACTCAGACGCCCAGAATGTTCCCTCCGATGTTCCCCTAGCCCTGGTGACCGGTGGTTCCCGTGGCATAGGTGCCGCCATCGTCGCCGACCTCTCGCGCACCCACCGGGTGATCTCCTGGTCCAGCCAGGATGTTGACCTGCGCGACCCGGAGTCCATCGCCACCGCCGTCGCCGAGCTGCGCGACCCCGACACCGGAGCGCCCGTCGAGAACATCGACGTCCTCGTCCACTCCGCCGGCCTTGCCCAGGAATCACCGGTTGCCGAGACCTCCTGGGACACCTGGCAGGAGATCTTCGCCGTCAATGTCTTCGGCCTCGCCGAACTCACCCGGCTGCTGCTGCCGGCGCTGCGTGCCGCCCACGGCACCGTCGTCGCCATCAACTCCGGCTCCGGCTACAAGTCCGGGGCTGGTCAGGGACCGTACTCCGGGACTAAGTTCGCCCTGCGAGCCTTCACCGACGCCCTGCGCGAAGAGGAGCGGGGCACCGTCCGCGTCAGCTCCGTGCACCCGGGCCGGGTCGACACCGACATGCAGGTCGCCCTGCAGACCGCCCGCGGCAACACCGACTACGACGGCGCGCTCTACGTGCGTCCCGAATCCATCGCCGCCGCAGTGCGTCTGGCCGTGGACACCACCGACGAGGCCATCGTCGAAGAGGTCAGCGTCCGGCCGGTGCGAGTGTGAAGATCGCGGTGCCGGGGAACAACTCCCCACGCCGCTGCGACCACTGACCCCAGTCCGGCGTCCCGTCAGACCACTGTGGCTCCACCAGATCGACCAGGGTCAGTCCCGCGGCATTGACCGCGCGGACCCAGTCACCCATGGTGTGGTGGAACTCCGCGTAGCGCAGCTGCCCGACAGCAGGGGAGGACGCTGTGGCATCACCACCGTCTCCGTCGAACTCCAGGTAAGCGTCCTGGAAGTAGGGGATCTCGGCGGTGAGACTGTCCGGATCATCCGGGAATATCCATGCCGAGGGGTGGTTCACCGCGACCACCGCCCAGCCCTCTGGTGACAGCACCCGGGATACCTCCGACAGGGCGGCGGGAAGATCGGCGATGAAGGGGTAGGCGCCGAAGGAGGAGAACAGCCGGTCCACCGTGCCGGTGGCCAGCGGCAACTCGGCGGCGTCGGATTGGAGCAGGGACACTCCCGATCCCGGGGCCGCACGCTTCAACATACCCATCGATACATCCAGGCCGATGACATGTGCCACGGTGGTCCGCGCCAACCACCCCGCACACGGCGCGGAACCGCAGCCAACCTCGACGACGGTGCGTCCTGCCAACTCTTCTGGATCGCCGAGCAGTCGAGCGTCGGCCTCGGTGAGTCGCTCCGGGCACCAGTGGAAGGTGTCGAGGTAGTCGGCGTGGTCGCTGTGGTAGCGCGCGGCGTCGCCGTCCCAGTGACGACGCTGAACCCCGCCGACCATACGGTTGGCGGGGTTCGGGGAGGGGTCGTCCGACATGCGGACGATACTACCGTGTGTCTTGAGGGGTGCTACTTCAGGATCTTGAAGGTCTTACCCAGCTGCAGCAGCGTGGACATGACAAGGGAGTAGGCGCGGGGCTTGAGGAACACCGGGCCACGGATCGGCAGGACGCGCTGGTCGGTGACGTTCTGAGTCTCGGTGTACTTCAGCAGGCCCTGCTTACCCTGGCGGCGGCCCTGACCGGACTCGCGGGTACCGCCCATCTCGTTGTCGACCGAGGCGAAGGCTGCGGCGTAACCGTCGTTGATGTTCACCGTGCCGGAGTAGATCCTCTCGGCGACACTGGTGGCCGTCTTCGTCGGGCCGAAGACCGAGGAGTTCAGACCGTAGTCGGTGTCGTTGGCCTTCTCGACGGCCTCGTCGTGGGAGTCGACCTTCTCGACGTAGACGACCGGGCCGAAGACCTCGTCACGCTTGAGCATGACCTCGTCGGAGACGTCGGTGAACACGGTGGGCTCGTAGAAGTACGGGCCGAGGTCCGGGCGGGCCTTACCGCCGGCGACCAGGGTCGCACCCTTGTCGACGGCATCGTCGACGAACTTCTCGACCGTGGACATCTGGCCGGCACCGACCAGGGAGCCCATCTCGATGTTCCAGTCGAAACCGGCGCCGAGCCGGACGTCCTGGGTGGCCTTGCCGAACTTCTCGACGAACTCGTCGTAGACATCCTTGTGGGCGTAGATGCGCTCGATGGAGACACACAGCTGGCCGGAGTTCGAGAAGCAACCGGTCAGCACAGCCGGCATGATCTTGTCGACGTTGGCGTCCTTGGTGACGATCATCGGGTTCTTCCCGCCCAGCTCGGCGGAGTAGCCGATCAGACGACGACCAGCGATCGCGCCGAGGTGCCTACCGGTCTCGGTGGAGCCGGTGAACATGAGGTAGTCGGCCTGCGCGGCGATACCTTCACCGACGATGCGGCCCCGGCCGGTGACCAGCTGGACGAGGTCGCGCGGCATACCTGCCTCGAAGAGGAACTTGTAGGCGATCAGGGCGGAGAACGGGGTGGACGAGTCTGGCTTGGCGACCAGGGCGTTACCAGCGGCCAGGGCCGGCAGGGAGTCGGAGACAGCCAGGGTCAGCGGGTAGTTCCAGGGGCTGATCTGGCCGATGATGCCCTTGGGGATGTGGCGCTCGGTGGACTTGGTGACGACCGGGATCGCACCGGCGCGACGCTTGGACTTGAGGATCTTGTGGGTTTGGTTGCCGTAGTAGCGGGCGGTGACTGCGCAGTGCATCAGCTCTTCGTAGGCGGAGTCACGGCTCTTGCCGGTCTCCAGCTGGATGACGTCCATCAACAGTTCACGGTTCTTCAGCAGAAGGTCGTGGAACTTCAGCAGGATCTTGCCGCGGGCGCGCGGGTCAACCTTCTCCCAGCGCTGCTGGGCGACGCGCGCGCGACGGAAGGCCTCGGTGACCTCTTCCTCGCCGCCGCGACCGACCCAGCCGATCGTCTCGCCGGTGAAGGGACCTTCGATCTCGAGACGGTCTCCACTGTCGAAGTTTCCGGTGGTGGCGTTGACTGTCAGCCCCCGCAGCTCTTCAGCAAGCGCTTCGGGAAGGGGGCCAAGTGAAAGGCGATTCTTCGACATGAGAATGACACTAACCCACTTGTCGGCGGCATGTTGTGGGTTTGTGGAACAAACAGGACAGAAATTGGTCAGCCCCACTGCCACCGGGATGCGACAGGCACGGTGTCGGGTGGGGACGTCCAGCGGGAACGTCGGGCCGGAACCGCGGGCGGGAACACAGCGCGCTGCTCGCGCGTTGTTAGGGTGTATATCAGTCACCGTAGCTGTCGTCGCCGCTCTTACGTCGGCGGACGACACCACGGGGGAGAAGTTGAACCTTGACGATAGGACAGGACGCACAGTGAGAAGTTCGAATCCATACATGAGTTCGCTGACGAAGGCCGAAGGCGAAGGTCAGCGCGGCCAGTCTGCGGCCTACCAGCAGGGTTACCAGTCTGCCGGTGGCCAGTGGGGTGGCCCGGGCCAGGACTCCCAGGGCTACCAGCAGTCGCCCAACTACGGCGCGTCGGCCGGTACGTCCGACCGTCCGATGACCATTGACGACGTCGTCACCAAGACGGGTATCACCCTGGCGGTCATCGTTGTCATGGCCGCGGTGAACTTCGCGATCGGTACCAGCAACCCGTCGCTGGCCATGACGCTGACCATGGTCGGTGCCATCGGTGGCCTGGTCGCCGTGCTCGTCTCCGCTTTCGGCAAGAAGTTCGGCTCCCCGGTCGTCACCCTGGTCTACGCGGCCTTCGAGGGCCTCTTCGTCGGTGGTTTCACCTACATCTTCGCTGGCGCCAATGTCGGCGGTGCCGACGGCGGCGCGCTGATCTTCCAGGCCGTGCTGGGCACCATGGGTGTCTTCGTGGGCATGCTGGTCGTCTACAAGACCGGAGCGATCCGGGTCACCCCGAAGTTCACCAAGATGCTGGTCGGCGCTCTGGTCGGCGTGCTGATCCTGGTGCTGGGCAACCTGGTGTACTCCCTGTTCACGGGTGAGGCCAGCATGCTGCGCGACGGCGGCCCGATCGCCATCATCTTCTCCCTGGTCTGCATCGGCCTGGCTGCGCTGAGCTTCCTTGTCGACTTCGACCAGGCGGACAAGCTGATCCGCGCCGGCGCCCCGTCCCGCTACGCCTGGGGTGTCGCCCTGGGGCTGGCGGTCACGCTGGTCTGGCTGTACACGGAGATCCTGCGTCTGCTGTCGTACTTCAACAACAATTAGGCAGACTGTGCCAGGATGGCACTCGCTGGCCCAGGCCAGTACCTGACCGGAACCGTCCGGTCCCGCAACTGTGACCGACAGCCGCCACGGCATGTGCCGTGGCGGCTGCGCTGTGTCTGGGTGTGTCTGAGCCCCGGGAGACATCGGGAGACATGGTCAGGTACGGAAGGTGCTGAGACGATACGGGGTAATCCGTCACACCTCTTCGCTTGCGATACCGTCCAGGAAAACGCTCTGACCTGCAGGTCTCAGTATATGGAAAACGCCGGAGGTGTGATGCATTGCCGAGCCGGGGATATCACGCATCCTGGGACGGGAAAACAGGAAGGGAGAGGGCAGGAATGCGCCAACCCGGCTCTCCCATCACTGGGGAGAGCCGGGTTGGCGTGGGGCCGGGCAGGGTCATCCGCCGATGACCGGCCAGCTGGTTTTGCATGGCCCGGCCGGCGTGGGCGGGCACAGCCCCGCTGTCGCCGTCGCGGGGGAGTCCTACTGCTCGGCGCGGGGGATGTCGCGGTCCGGGTCGTAGGGCTCTGCCTTGACCAGGGTGACGGAGATGTCGATACCGGTGGGGCCCTGGTACTCCCGGGTCTCGCCTTCCTTGGCGCCGACCAGTGCGGCGCCCAGCGGGGCGTCGGTGGAGTAGGTCTCCAGGTCCGGGTTGGAGGACTCCAGGCCGCGGGTTCCGATCAGGAAGGTCTCCTTGTCGTCCTCGTCACCGTCGTAGTAGACGTGGACGACGGATCCGACCAGGGCCACACCGGACTCTGCCGGGGCCTGGCCGATGGTGGCGTTGTCCAGCAGCTCCTCGAGGTAGACAATGCGCGCCTCCTCCTGGCCCTGCTGCTCGCGGGCGGTGTGGTAGCCGGCGTTCTCCTTGAGATCGCCCTCTTCACGCCGCTCGTTGATTTCTGCGGCCAGCGCGGGACGGTTGGCCTTCAGCCCGGCCAGCTCGTCGTTCAGCCGGTCGAAGGATTCCTGGGTGAGCCAGGTCGTCTGGTTGTCTGCCATGAGCGTTCGTGTCCTCCTGCAGGTCGACCACAGTGTTGACCACAGAGTCGGTGAATGATGGTTGTTCAGTCGGGGCACAGTGTATCACTGGGCTCCGACTCGACCGGCGCATGGTGCGCCGGTGTTCCCGGGGTGTCCGGGGAGGTCGGTGAGGTCTACTTGACGGACGGGGTGTCGACCGAGTCGTCCAGGTAGGACGGGAAGACCGTGGAGCAGCCGTAGACGTCACCAGCGACGGCGTTGGTGTGGGTCGGGACGTCGACGACCAGGCGGGTGGTGTCGCTGCCACCGGCGGCGACGACGGCCTCGCGGCGTCCGACCTCGGCCGTGGATTCATCGAGTGCGGTGATGATGCACAGCGCCGGCTTGTCGGAATCATCGCGGGTGATGTCGACGGTCAACCGCAGGGCGTCCTCGCCCTCGACCGCCTCGTATCCGGCGATGGTGCCGGAGGTGTCGCTGCTGGTGCTGTTGTTCCACTGGGAAAAAACGTAGATGCCGACGGCGACCGTGAAGATCACGATGCCGATCACGATGATTTTTCCGCTGACACCGTCGCTGCGCGCGGATCCGTAGGTCGCCTTGCTCATTCCTTCGATCGTATGCGGTGCGCTGCGGGGAGGGAAGTCGAGGTTGGTGACCGGGGGAAGTTGTAGGCTGGGGAGCGTCGAGCACGATCGTGCGAACGGTGCGTTCAAGACGGTCAGATGACCGGCGCGCACCACTGCAGTGCAGCAGGAGAGACTGGAGAAGAGGTGCATCCGGTGACAGACCGTGGGCTGTCCGGCGACCAGGACCGAACGGGACTGCGTCTGCTGGCGATTCATGCGCACCCGGACGATGAGTCGAGCAAAGGGGCCGCCACCATGGCCCGTTACGCTGATGAAGGTGTGCAGGTCATGGTTCTCACGTGTACCGGGGGTGAGCGCGGCAGCATCCTGAACCCGGAGATGGACGTCCCCGGGGTCCTGGAGCGGATGAACGACATCCGGCTCGAGGAGATGGCGCAGGCCGCCCGGCACCTCGGGGTGTCCCACCGGTGGCTGGGGTACGTCGACTCGGGGCTGCCCGAGGGCGACCCGCTGCCACCGTTGCCGGAGGGCTGCTTCGCCCTGGCCGACACCGAGCAGGCCACCCTGGACATGACCCGGGTGATCAGGGAGTTCCGACCGCACGTGATCATCACCTACGACGAGAACGGCGGTTACCCACACCCCGACCACCTGAAGTCGCACGCGGTGAGCATGCGTGCCTACGATGCCGCCGCCGATGCGTCCTACCACCCGGAAATCGGGGAGCCGTGGGAGGTGCAGAAGGTGTACTACACCCACGGGTTCATCCGGCGTCGCTTCGAGTTGCTGGCCAAGGCGGATCTGGAGGAGGGCGACGGGCGGGCGTTCCGTGCTCTGGATCGGTGGCAGGATCTACCGGACATCATGCCCCGGGTCACCACCCGTGTGGACTGTGCGGCCTGGTTCGACAAGCGGGATGACGCCCTTCGGGCCCACGCCACACAGATCGACCCGAATGGTCCGTTCTTCGCGGTTCCCACGGAGGTGCAGCAGCGTATCTGGCCCACCGAGGAGTTCGAGCTCGCCCGCTCCAGGGTGCATGCGCCGCTGCCGGAGGACGACCTTTTCGCCGGTGTCACCGCCGACGGTAAGGTTTGATGTATGTCGCAGGTTTCCCCGTTCGTATCCACTGTCTCCGTCCTTGCCCAGGAGCAGGTCCACGATGGTCCGCAGGGCCCCGAGTTCGGCAAGGCAGCCCCGGTCGGCCTGCTGGTCATCGTCGGCCTGCTGGTGGCGATTCTGGCGATCGGTGTGTTCTTCAACCGGCGGATGAAGAAGATGAAGCAGCGTCAGCTCTTCGCTGAGCTCCACGGGTTGGACCCCTTCGACATCGACGCCATCGACCGTCGCATGGCCCAGGAGGGGGCGGTGTCGGGACGCTCCGTCGCGGCCACCGATGCCACGTTGGACGCTTCGTTGGATGCCTCCGTCGGCGACGAGAACCGTCTCTACGGGCCGGACGCATTGAGCGCGACCCTGGCCGAGCAGCAGGCAGCGGACGGTAACGAGGATGTCAACAACGAGGACCCGGCTGCGGACCCGTCCACCACCGACCCCTCCAAGGACGAACCCCGGTGATTCTCTACACCCTCTACGAGCGGCGACTGCAGCGGCAGCTGCGAGGTCGGAACCGTCCCAAGCATGTCGCGATCATGTGTGACGGGAACCGCCGTTGGGCGAAGGAGAATGGTTTCACCGACGTCTCCCACGGGCACCGGGTGGGGGCGAAGAAGATCGTCGAGGTCGTCGACTGGTGCGATGAGCAGGACATCGAGGCTGTCACCGTCTACCTGCTGAGCACCGAGAACCTGCGGCGCAGCGCCGAGGAACTCGGCCTGCTGATGGGCATCATCGGGGATGTCTCCGATGAACTCGCCGCGGCGAAGGGAAAGTTCCGCCTGCACGTCATGGGGCGCATGGAACTGTTGCCCGAGGAGCTGCGCGAGCGGATGGTGCAGGCCGAGGCCCGCACGTCCAACCACGACGGTGTGCACGTCAACGTCGCCGTCGGTTACGGCGGACGCCAGGAGATCGTCGACGCCGTCCAGAACCTTGTCGACGAGCTCGCGTCCAAGGGCATCGAGGCTGCCGAGATGAGCACCCACATCACTGATGAGGCGATCGGTGACCACCTGTACACCTCCGGCCAGCCGGATCCGGACCTGGTCATCAGGACGTCCGGCGAGCAGCGGTTGTCGGGCTTCCTGCTCTGGCAGTCGGCCTACTCCGAGATCTGGTTCACCGACACCTACTGGCCGGCGTTCCGGCGTCTGGACTTCCTGCGCGCCCTGCGTGATTTCAGCGGTCGACAGCGCCGTTTCGGCAAGTAGTCGGGCCGGCGACCGGCCCTAGATCTTGCGCATCCGGACCGACTCCACCAGGTGGTCCGGTCCTTTGTGCATCACCAGCGACGCCCGCACGCGGGTCGGCAGGATGTTCTCCACCAGGTTCGGCAGGTTCACCGTCTGCCAGATCTCCCGGGCCACGACCCGGGCATCCTCGTCGGAGAGGCTGGCGTAGTAGTGGAAGTGGGCACCGGGCTGGCGGAAAGCAGTGTTCTTCAGCTTCAGGAAGCGCTCGACGTACCAGCGTTCGATGTCCTCCCGGTCGGCGTCGACGTACACCGAGAAGTCGAAGAGGTCCGAGACCATCAGGGTCGGACCGGTCTGCAGCACATTGAGTCCCTCGACGATGAGGATGTCGGGGCGGTCCACGGTGTGTACCTCGTCCAGGCGGTCGTACTTCTCGTGGGAGTACACCGGCGCCGGCACGGACGGGGCGCCGGACTTCACCGCGGTGACGAACTTCAGCAGTGCCTTCTGGTCGTAGCTCTCCGGGTAGCCCTTGCGTCCCATCATATGGCGGCGGTTGAGTTCGCTCGCCGGGTAGAGGAAGCCGTCGGTGGTGATCAGGTCCACGCGCGGCCGCGACTCCCATCGCTGGAGCAGCACCTGAAGCAGTCGGGCGGTGGTGGATTTTCCGACGGCGACGGAGCCGGAGACGCCGATGATGAACGGCACGTGGGGCATGTCCTCGCCGAGGAAGGTCTCGGTGGCGTCGTTGAGCCGCCGCATCGCCTGGAACCGAAGGTCGATCAGGCGGGACAGCGGAAGGTAGACCTCGCTGACCTCGTCTATGTCGATGTCTTCCCCGACACCGCGTAACTCCTCCAGCTCGGCGGGGCTGAGCACCTGCGGCATCGACTTGCGCAGGGTCTGCCACTGTGAGCGGTCGAGTTCGATGTACGGAGAGTGGTCGCCGGGGACGGAGGGAGCGGACATGGGGGCTATTGTGCTCCTTTGCGGGGTATTCGACTAATCTGAGATACGACTGCCCATCTCCACCCTGTTCCACCACGGCCAACGTGAAAGGCGATCCCACCCTATGAGTCAGACGAATCACCCGGACCAGTCCCAGCACAACGCTGACCTGAACGATTTCGATCCGGAGGTGGCCGCGGCCATCGCCGGTGAGCTGTCCCGCCAGCGCGACACGCTCGAGATGATCGCCAGTGAGAACTTTGTCCCGCGGGCCGTCCTCCAGGCGCAGGGCTCCGTGCTGACCAACAAGTACGCCGAGGGTTACCCGGGTCGCCGTTACTACGGCGGTTGCGAAAACGTCGACATCATCGAGGACCTCGCCCGTGACCGTGCGAAGGCCGTGTTCGGTGCGAAGTACGCCAACGTGCAGCCGCACTCCGGTGCCCAGGCCAACGCCGCGGTGCTGATGGCCCTGGCCAACCCGGGTGACAAGATCCTGGGGCTGTCTCTGGCCCATGGTGGTCACCTGACCCACGGTATGAAGCTGAACTTCTCCGGCAAGCTGTACGACGTCGCCGCCTACGAGGTCGACCCGGAGACCTTCCGGATCGACATGGACAAGGTCCGTGAGCAGGCCATCAAGGAGAAGCCGCAGGTCATCATCGGCGGCTGGTCGGCCTACCCGCGCCACCAGGATTTCGCTGCCTTCCGCGAGATCGCCGACGAGGTCGGTGCGAAGCTGTGGGTGGACATGGCCCACTTCGCCGGTCTCGTCGCCGCCGACCTGCACCCGAGCCCGGTGCCCTACGCCGACGTCACCTCCACCACCGTGCACAAGACCCTGGGTGGTCCGCGTTCCGGCATGATCGTGACCAATGACCTGGACCTGCACAAGAAGCTGAACTCCGCAGTCTTCCCGGGCCAGCAGGGTGGTCCGCTGATGCACGTGATCGCCGCCAAGGCCGTGGCCATGAAGGTCGCCCAGACCGATGACTTCCGTGACCGTCAGGCCCGCACCCTGGAAGGCGCGAAAATCGTCGCCGAGCGACTGACCGGTAAGGACGCCGTGGATGCCGGTGTGCAGGTTCTCACCGATGGCACCGACGTGCATCTGGTGCTCGCGGACCTGCGCAACTCCGAGCTCAACGGTCAGGATGCCGAGGATCTGCTGCACGAGGTGGGCATCACCGTCAACCGCAACGCCGTGCCGTTCGACCCGCGTCCGCCGATGGTCACCTCCGGCCTGCGTATCGGTACCTCCGCCCTGGCCTCCCGTGGCCTGGACGCCGCCGCCTTCACCGAGGTCGCCGACGTCATCGGTACCGCCCTGGCGCAGGGGAAGTCCGCCGACACCGCTGCACTACGTGCCCGTGTCGACAAGGTCGCCGCGGAGTTCCCGCTGTACCCGGGTCTGGAAGACTGGAAGCTGGCTTAGCTGAGGACCCGAGCACAGACCTTGTGCCCAGACCCTGGGCTCGGCCGCTGAACCAGGGGACGGGGTTGGACTAGGCTGGGGTGCCATGAATGACACCCAGCGGGCCCTGATCGTCGTCGACGTCCAGAACGACTTCTGTCCGGGGGGATCCCTGGCCACCGACAAGGGTGCCGAGGTCGCTGCCGCCATCACCGCACACCTGCGTTCGCAGGGTGACAGGGATGGCGGTTCCTCGTATGACGTGGTTGTCGGGACGAAAGACTGGCACATCGACCCGGCGGGGCACTTCGCACCCGAGGGCACCGAGCCGGATTTCCAGGAGACCTGGCCGGTGCACTGCGTGGTCGGCAGCCCGGGTGCGGAGGTGCACGAAGGATTGGACACCTCCCTGATCGACGCCTGGTTCCTCAAGGGGGAGTACACCGCGGCCTACTCCGGTTTCGAGGGGCACCTGGAGGGTGCCGACGGCACAGACGGCACTAATGGCACCACTGACGAGCCTGCCCTGTTGGCGGACTGGTTGCGCGCCCGGGGGATCCGTGAGGTGGCGGTGTGCGGTATCGCCACGGACTTCTGCGTGCGCGCCACAGCGCTGGACGCGGTGGCCGAAGGGTTCGAGGTGGAGTTGCTCAGCGAGTTGTGTTCCCCGGTGTCTGTCGCCGGGGCGGCGATGGCGGTCGACCAGATGGCGTTTGTCGGTGTCCAGGTGCTCTGAGCGCGATAGAATCAGAGGCTATGAGCCTTGTCGACACTCACACTGACCAGGGCGTCCGGACCATCACGATCAACCGTCCGGACGCCTACAACTCCCTCAACCGCGATCTGCGCCTGGCGCTGATCGACGCCTTTACCGCTGCGGCAACCGACTCCGCCGCCGGCGGGGAGGTCCGTGTCGTCGTCGTGGCGGCCTCCGGCAAGGCGTTCTGTTCCGGACAGGACCTCAAGGAACAACTGACGGATGCCAAGGAGGGCACCGGTTCCGACAAGGTGACCGCCGAGTACAACCCGATGATGGCTGCTCTGCTGTCCATCCCGGTTCCGGTCATCGCCGCCATCCAGGGCCCGGCCGCCGGGGCCGGCTGGGGGATCACCATGGCGTGCGATTTCCGGGTGATGGCGTCCACCGCCAGTCTCAAGGGAGCTTTCAGCGGTGTCGGGTTGGCCACGGACAGTGGGCTGTCCCGGTCGTTGACCGACGCGGTGGGCCAGGCGAAAGCCCTGGAACTGCTGCTGTTGGACGAGAAGATCCCGGCGGCCGACGCGGCCGCCCTCGGTATCGTGACCTCGGTGGTGGAGCCGGACGAACTCGATGGTGCTGTGGCGGCGTTGGCAGCGCGTTTCGCGGGCGGCCCCACGGCGTCCTACCGGGAGATCAAGGCGCTGGTGCGCGACGCTGAGGCGGTGAACACCCGTGCCGACGAGGAGGGGGACGCACAGTTGCGTCTGTTCCGCACCGCAGACCATGTGGAGGCGATGGCGGCCTTCCTGGAGAAGCGTGCACCGCAGTTCCGCGGGGAGTAGGCGCGGAAGTTCCCAGGAGCCGCAGCAGTCCTCAGCGGAACCCCCAGCGCAGGCCCCAGCGGCCCCGGGAGACGACGAACGACCCGAACCGAGCATGAAACCCGTGAATCCTCGGAATCAACGGGATGATGCTCAGTTCGGGTCGTTCTGTGACGGTGGGGGAGTTACTTCTCGCCCTTGGCCAGCTTGCGGGAGATGATCTCCAGCATGATCTCGTTCGGGCCACCGTAGATCGGCTGGACGCGGGAGTCCAGGTAGTGGGTGGAGATCGGGTACTCGAGCATGAAGCCGTAGCCACCGTGCAGCTGGACGGCCTGGTTGACGACCTTGATCTGCAACTCGGTGGTCAGGTACTTGGCCATCGACGCGGTGGTCTCGTCCAGCTCGCCCTTGACCTTGGCCTCGACGGCGGCGTCGACGAAGGACTGCGCGGACTGGATCTCGGTGGCCATCTTGGCCAGCTCCCAGCGGTAGGCCTGGTGGTCGACCAGACGGTTGCCGAAGGTCTTGCGCTCCTGGGAGTGCTTGTAGACCAGGTCGAAGGCACGGCGGGAGGTGGCGATGGAACCAACGGCGATGGAGACGCGCTCCTGGGCCAGGTTGGTACGCAGGTAACCGAAGCCGGCACCCTCTTCGCCCAGCAGGTTCTCGGCGGGGACCTTGACGTCCTCGAAGGACAGCTCAGCGGTGTCCTGGGCCTTCAGTCCGACCTTCTTCAGCGGAGCGGCCTTGGTGTAGCCTTCCATGCCCTCCTCGACGATGAGCAGGGAGACACCAGCACGGCCCTTGGACGGGTCGGTGATGGCGACGACGATGGTGAAGTCGGCCTGGATGCCGTTGGAGATGAAGGTCTTGGAGCCGTTGAGGACGTAGTTACCGTCCTCGTCCTTCGGGGCGGTGGAGCGGATGCCGGCCAGGTCGGCACCGGCGCCCGGCTCGGTCATCGCGATGGCGGCAATCTTGTCACCGGCGCACAGCGGACGCAGGAAGCGCTCCTTCTGCTCGTCGTTGGCGAAGCGCTCGAGGTAGGGGATGACCAGGTCGTTGATCACCTGGAGGGAGACGATGACCGAACCACAGTCGGCTTCGGCGAGCTCCTCGGAGAGGATGGCGTTGAAGCGGTAGTCGGGCATGCCGCCGCCACCGAACTCCTCGGGGGAGGTGATACCGAGCAGGCCGAGCTCACCGGCTGCCTTGAACATGGAGCGGTCGCTGTAGCCCTGCTCGTGCCAGCGGTCGACGTGGGGACGAACCTCGGTCTCGACGAAGCCCTTGCAGGTGTCCCGGAACATGTCGTGCTCTTCTTCGAAGATGGTGCGGGGGAGGAAGTTCTTCATGGTGTCCTTCTTGGTATTCGTGGCCTCGGCTGTGATGAGACGATTATCTCACCCAGGCCCGTCCTGTGGGGTGGATCAGCAGGAAGTGGGGGGCTGTGACCCACATCTCTTGCTTGTTACATTTTCATACTAACGGCGGCAGGGTGCGGTAGTCCAACTTTGGCAGGGGGATCTCCGCAGTTTTCTCCTCGTGTCGACACAAGCGCCGACGTAGCGGAGGTCCGCGGGGGAGGGGTGCGGGGGTGCTGGAGAACTTGGTGATGTTGTCAAAAATATCTGCAGGTCACAGCGCTAAGTGGTGCGCTATGAGGCATTAAAGAAACACTGATGTTGCGTAATTGTTGACACTGAGGTTTAGGTCTCGCTAACCTCATGGATGTGTCGAAGGCTAGTCACCTTGACGCACTGCAGTTGTGGATCAGTCGCAGCAGCAGGTGAAACCCAGGGTTCGGCCCGAACCCGTCCACTCCGGCTTCCTCTTCTCGCCGGATCTGGTCGATTTCGGGCTGCGGCACCTCCAACGCGCTGCCCTGGACTGCAGTTCATCTGCTGATTTGTGACTCAGCGGAAGGATCTCCGTGTCGCCGGATTCGTCACCCGGTCGGCGCACCTTCCATCAGAGGCCACGCTCCCGGTTCGTCACTCGGGAGCGTGGCCTCTAACTTTTGTGCCGCTCATGCGGAAGAGCAACCGCTCTCGATCGAGAATCCGTTGAACCTCTGCGTTCCCAGGATTCTCGATCGAGAGTGGTTGTTGTGCTCAGGAGTTGCGGTTCTCCGCCAGGGTGGTCCGTGCGGTGCGCAGCCACTCCGGCTGATCGGCCAGCAGTTCCTTGATTTCGGAGGTGGTCAGTGGCTTGTCCATGTCATTGGCTTTCAGCGCCGTGATGGTGATCCCCAGCTTGCGAGCGACCTCCGGGCGCGGGTGCGGCCCCTCGCGACGCAGCGTCTGCAGCCATTCCGGCGGGTCGGACTGCAGGGCGACGAAGTCCGTGTGGCTCAGGGGCGAGTCCTGGAACTCCTGCGGTGTCGCCGGGAGGTAGATGTTCAGCTTCTTCGCCGCGGTCTGGGGCTTCATCATGTCACTCATGTCTCCAAGTCTAGTCCGACATCCTCGCTCGATAGGATGGCACCCATGAATCATCTCAAGGTCGTTTTCGCGCCCGGTGTCGTGCCGGGAAAGTGGTTGGGTCGTTTCGATGAGCGGATCACCGGATGGCAGGCGGCAGCCGCACAGTCGGACGATCCGCTGGCACACGTGCTTGCAGGACGCGCCGACATCGCCCTGTTGCGGCTGCCCGGCGGTTGGGAGGGGATGGACGACCACCGGATCGACGATGCGGCGATGCAGCGTCAGGGCCTGCACCGGGTGGTGCTCTACGACGAGCAGGCCGGAGTTGTGGCGCCGAGGGAGCATGCACTGGAAGCCGTCGGCGAGAACGAGATGGTGCGTCCTGCGGATATAGAGGACGAGATGCTGCTCTACCGCGGCGTCGACCCGGCAGCGGTGCGGGAGAATCTGGAGGTCGTCGCCGCCAACGTCGGCATCGTGGTCGCGCCGCGTCCGCTACTTCGTTCGGTGAACCGCAGAGGGGTCATCCACCGCAATCTTGACGGTGCGGGAGTCTCGAGCATTGCGCTGGTGTGGCGGATCGACCGGGACGACGAGGTCATCCAGCAGTTCGTCGGCATCTGTCGAGGTCGGCGGCCATCCAGCAGTCGGTAGATAGCAAAATCCTATCTGTGGTGCGTCGCGCAGTTCTGATTTACTGTGACGGTAATCACTAACAAACCCGCGGTTGTCTGCTACACATGTAGTTGCACGATAACCACTTGTCTCCAACAAGAAAGGTCTCATTCAGATGAGGATTTCGATGCTCAAACGTTCCGCCGCTGCCGTCGCTGCCGGTGGACTCCTGCTCGGCGCAGCAGCCTGCAGCGATGATGACGACAGCGACACCACCAGCACCACCGATGCAACGGCTGGGGCGGTCGACGACCTGGACGGTGCCGACGGTGGCGCCGATGCCACCGATGGTGCCGAGGGTGGCGCCGATGCCACCGATGCCACCGATGCCACCGATGGAGCCGAGGGTGGCGCCGATGCCACCGATGGTGCCGAGGGTGATGACGCCGAGGGTGCAGGCAATGGCGCCGACGGTGAGCTCTCCGAGGGACTGGCCGCCGCTTATGAAGAGATGGGCGGCGAGACCGGTGAGTTGGGCGCCCTCCAGAACGTTGAATCCGGGGATGCCGGCACGCTCGCCACCTTCGACAACGGCTGGCTGACTGAGTCCGCCGACGGCACCGTCACCCCGCTGATCGGCGAGATCGGGAACACCTGGGTCACCGACGGTGGCCTGGAGAATGAGCTCGGCCTGCCGACCGCCCCGGAGACCGGGGACGCGGCCACCGGCTGGCAGCAGACCTTCGAGAACGGCACCCTGTCCTGGGTCAACGACGGCGCGGGCAACTGGTCGGCCGACATCCAGCCAGGGCAGTAACCCCGTACAGAGGTCGGGAAGTCGTGCCATGAGTTCATCCAGATTTCATCTGACAACCATGTGATTTCTATCCCCGCCTCTTACCGTCGGGGCCATGACCAACACCACCACAACCAACACAACCACCACCACACCTCATTACGGCGCGGACCAGACGGGCCACACCGGCATTCCCGGTGTGGTCCGTACCTATGTCGTCGACACCTCCGTCCTCCTGTCCGACCCCTGGGCGCTGCTGAAGTTCGCCGAACACCAGGTCGTCCTGCCCATCATCGTGATCAACGAGCTGGAGGCGAAACGCCAGCACCCCGAGCTCGGCTGGTTCGCCCGCCAGGCGCTCGGCCTGCTGGAGGACTTCCGCCGGACCACCGGGCGACTCGACGAGGAGATCGAGGTCACGCCGGAGGGCGGGACGCTCCGGGTGGAGCTCAACCACATCGACGCGTCCGTCCTGCCCGCCGGGCTGCGCGACCGTGACATCAGGGCCACCGACGGCACCGACAATGACCGCCGGATCCTCGCCACCGCCATCAACCTGCGCTCTGAAGGCCACCACGTCACCCTGGTCACCAAGGACGTGCCGTTGCGGGTCAAGGCCGGCTCCGTCGGCCTCGACGCCGACGAGTACCGGGCGCAGGACGTGGTGCTCACCGGCTACGAGGGCATGGTCACCGCCGAGGTTCCCACCCAGGTGATCGACGACCTTTTCGCCGAGGGGGCGGTCGACGGTGCCGGGGTCGTGGATGACGTCATGGACCTGCCGGTGCACTGCGGGGTGCAGCTCAGCGCCGGTAGTCAGTCCGCCCTGGCCCGGGTCGCACCGCACGGGGTACTCCGGCAGGTGCCTCAGGAGCGGGAGGCTTTCGGGTTGCGTGGACGTAGTGCCCGGCAGCGGGTCGTTCTGGACCTGTTGCTCGACGAGGACATCGGCATCGTCTCCCTCGGGGGATCCGCCGGCACCGGAAAATCGGCGCTGGCGTTGTGTGCTGGTCTCGAGGCGGTGCTGGAACGTGGCAGTCACCGTCGCATCGTGGTCTTCCGCCCGCTCTACGCTGTCGGTGGCCAGGACCTCGGCTACCTTCCCGGCGACGAGAATGAGAAGATGAACCCGTGGACCCAGGCGGTCTACGACACCCTCGACGGCCTGGTCAGCGAGAACGTCCTCGATGAGATCGACGACCGCGGGCTGCTGGAGGTGCTGCCGTTGACCCATATCCGGGGCCGTAGCCTCCACGACAGCTTCGTGATCGTCGACGAGGCGCAGTCGCTGGAACGTAACGTCCTGCTGACCGTCCTGTCCCGGATCGGGCGCAACTCGCGGGTGGTGCTGACCCACGACGTCGCACAGCGGGACAACCTCCGGGTCGGACGCCACGACGGCATCCAGGCGGTCATCGAGAAACTCAAGGGCAATCCACTGTTCGCCCATGTCACGTTGACGCGGTCGGAGCGTTCCGCCATCGCTGAACTGGTCACCGACCTGCTCGAAAACGGTTGAGGACGCACACCGTGCCTTCGCGGTCTACAATCTCCTCATGACTTTCACGATTCGTCCCATGCGAGAGGACGACTACGATCAGGTCGCGGAGATCCAGCTCTCTGGATTGAACACCGGCCACGCCACGTACGAAGCACAGATCCCGACGTGGGAGGAGTTCAACACCCACAAGTTCCCGGATCTCATGTTCGTCGCCGATGAGGACGGGACAATCCTCGGCTGGGTGACGGCCTCGAAGTTCTCCTACCGCGATGTATTCAGCGGTGTGGTCGAGGATTCGGTCTATGTGTCACCCGACGCCGCCGGCCGGGGAGTGGCCGGGGCACTGCTGGACCACCTCATCGAGGTGGCCACCGAGCGGGGCTGCTGGTCGATGCATTCCACGATCTTCCCGGAGAACGAGGGCTCGCTGAAGCTGCACAAGTCCCGTGGCTTCGTCGAGATCGGTGTGGCACGGACCATGGCGAGGATGAACTATGGACCGATGGAAGGTCGCTGGCGCGACATCGTGATGCTGCAGAAGGTCCTGGAGGGCGGTCCGGCCCACCCGGAGTACCGGCAGCGCATCGCCGACTAGCTGGGCTTTACCCCCCACTAGCTGGGCTTTTCCCGGAAGGTACAGCTAGTCGAGGGTCTCCTTGAGCTTCTCCTGCCGGGTGAACAGCAGGATAACCGCGGCGATGACCGCCAGGGGGGTCAGTACGGCGAAGATCGGGACAAGTGCGTCGTTGTAACTGGTGATCACGGCTTCGTGCAGTTCGCCGGGCAGCTGGGACACCATGTCGGGGGTCAGGTTGTGCGACCCGGAACCGGAGAATGTGTCGGCGTACTCCGCGGCGTCCGGACCCAGCTCGGTCATGGCGTCCGGAACCCGCTCGCCCATCATGCTGGTGAGTCGGGAAGTGAACACCGAGCCGACGACGGCGGAACCCACCGACATGCCGATCAGGCGGAAGAAGTTGTTGGACGCCGTGGCGGTGCCGACCATCGACAGCGGGAAGGCGTTCTGCACCATCAGCACCAGGATCTGCATCGCGCAGCCCAGGCCGAAACCGAAGACATACAGCACCAGACCCAGGTGCAGCAGGCTGTCGTGGCTCTCCAATCCGCCGAGCAGGAACAGGCCGACGGCGGTGATGGCCATGCCGACCACCGGGTACCACTTGTAGCGCCCCGTCCGGCTGACCACGAAGCCCAGGATGATCGAGGTCGGCATCATTCCCAGCACCATCGGGATCATCATCAGGCCGGCCTTCGTCGGCGACATGCCGTGGACCATCTGGATATAGGTCGGCATGTACGACAGCGCGCCGAGCATGACGACACCGATCACCAGTCCGGCGAGGGTGCACAACACGAAATTGCGGTTGCGGAACAGGTCCATCGGAATCAGCGGCTGGTCGGCCTTGAGCTCCACGAGGACGAAGAGCACCGCGCAGACGACCGTGGCGATCAGCAGGCCGATGATGGTCGGGGAGTCCCAGGCGTAGTCCTTGCCGCCCCAGGTGATCGCCAGGATCAGGGTGGTGGCGAAACCGGCCATGAACACGGTGCCCCAGACATCCAACCGGGCGTGGCCGCTGCCACGGGCGGGCAGGCGCATGGAGGTTGCCGCGATGATGATGGCGACCAGGGCGAGCGGGACGTTGAACCACAGTGCCCAGCGCCAGCCGGGGCCGTCGGTGAAGAAGCCGCCGAGCAGGGGGCCGAGCACGGAGGAGAACCCGAAGACCGAGCCGATCAGTCCCATGTACTTGCCACGCTGACGGGCGGGGACGATGTCGGCGATGATCGCCTGCGAGAGCACCATCATGCCGCCGCCGCCGAGTCCCTGGATGGCACGTGCGGCGATGATCACCCAGATGCTTTGGCCGAGTGCACCGATGACGGAGCCGACCAGGTACATGCTCAGGGCGAAGATGAACAGCGGCTTGCGGCCGATCTGATCGCCGAGCTTGCCGTAGATCGGCAGGCCGATGGCCTGCGCCAGCAGGAAGGCGGTGATGACCCAGCTCATCTGGTCGACGCCGCCGAGCTCACCGACGACGGTGGGCAGGGCTGTGGCGAAGATGGTCTGGCCCAATGACACCAGCAACATGCCGAGCATGAGGCTGACGAAGACCAGGGGGACGTTGTTCTTCGGTGCCGGGGTGGCGGGGGCGGGTTTGTCGATCTTCTCAAGTGGTGCCATGGGGACCGGCGTCCTCTTTCCTGATGTCGTCGTGGATGTGTTCTCGTTGGTGGTTACGGGCGGCGCGGTGACGCCTGTCGGTCAGCCCCGGCCCCAACCGGTGGCATAGGCGCCGGCCAGGCACGTCAGCCGATGGCCGGTGTGGATGATGTTCTCCTGCTTGGACAACTCGGGATCTTCACGGTGCAGCAGGTTCGCGGTCGCCAGGATCTCGCGGATCAGTGCAGTAAGCATCATTGCCTCATGCTCCGCCGGAATATCGCTGTATTGTCGACGCTCCGGAAAGTTGCCGAGGAAGCCGATGATGCTTTCCAGGATGCCACCGGCGAACGTGTCGAAGCGGCGCATACTGGCCGCGCTGAGAAGGGGGGTCTGGCTGACGATGTCGCGCCGCCGGGCCCGGACCGCAAGACTGATGGCCCGGTCGGGCGAGAGGTCCAGAGAGGTGTCCGGGTCGTTGTCGAGGGAGACGGCGACATGGTGCAGGATGTCCCGCACGATGTTGTCGGAGTCTCCGGTGGCGAAGCCGTCCAACACCTCCGCCGGGATCGGCGGGATGCCATGACCGGCTGCGACCTGGTCTTTGGAGTCGAAGTAGTTGAAGAAGCTGCGTCGGCTGATGCCGGCGGCTTCGCAGATCTCGTCGATGGTGACCTGGTCGAATCCGCGCTCGAGGATGAGCCGGGTTCCGCAGTCCTCGATACGCAGCCGGGTCTCCCGGCGTTTGCGCTCGCGGAGTCCACAATCGCTGGCCTTCAAAGCCGGGGCGGAGTCTGCATCATGGTCTGTATCAGTCACCCAGTGTTTCTACACCCGGTGAAAAGTTGCACGCAATGCAACGATATTTACCTCACCCCCTTATGGGGTGTGGTCAGTTCACTCGTGTGACCTGGTGGTGGCGGAGTACCGGAGAGTCGGCATCAGTCAGCCACACCGAAGACCGCACCGTCCTGCCGTAGGGGCCGGTGGTCGTCGAGGACACCAGCACGACACCAGGGGAGACTTCGTCGGCGACCACGTCACCGATCTCTACGCGCTGGAACCCCCGCAGTGGGGCGAGCGACGCCAGGAACTCGGCCCGGTTGAATACCTCGCCGCCGGCATCGATGACCTGCAGGTCCGGGTGCAGCAGCGCACCCGCTTTGTCGTGGTCGCTGCGCACCTCATCGGTGTACAGGGCGATCTCCCGGTCAGCACTACGGGATGCCAGGTCGGCGTCGGTGGTGCCGGCGGCGGCAGTGGCGCCGTCAGACGCAGCAGCGACATCGCCGGACGCGGCGGCGGCCCGCCCGTCGCCGAGCCCCGGGCCGACGTCCGGTGCCGCACCCTTCGAGAAAGCCGTCGCCGCGGCGTTGGCCCGACTGTCCGCAGCCTCGTTCATCGGGTGTCCGGCATGCCCCTTGACCCACTGGAACTCGACATCGCGCCCGACCAGGGCGGCGTCGATGGCCTTCATCAGGTCGACGTTGAGGACCGGCTTGCCGTCGCGCTTCTTCCAGCCCTTCTTCTTCCAACCGGGCATCCACTTGGTGACCGAGTTGATCACGTACTGGGAGTCGCAGAGCACCACCAGTGGTTCGCCGGCGGTGGCAGGGTCCGCACCGGTGGTCTCCAGCAGGTCGAGGACGGCCTTGAGTTCCCCCATGTTGTTGGTCCCGTGGGGCCATCCGCCGGCCCTCCAGGTGTCGTCGTCGATGTACCAGGCCCACCCGGCGGGGCCGGGGTTGCCGAGAGCTGAACCGTCAGCGGCTGCGGTGATCGTCATGGGACTCAACGGTACAGGTGCCGACCGAGAGACCTTCCGCGGGCTGACGCCCCGGTGAAAAAGACAACGTGCCGGGCAGGGAACTCCCTGTCCGGCACGCTCTACCGGCACCTTGTACCGGCATGGTCGCAGCCCGTGTGGACGACGATCAGGACCTCAGCGACTAGTCGCGGTCGGTGTTGGCCATCGCCAGCACGTCGAGGCGCTTGTCCAGCTCTTCCTCGCTGAGCTTGTCCGGGACGAAGCCCATGTCGATCACGGTCTGGCGGATGGTCTTGCCCTCGGCCAGCGCGGTCTTGGCCACCTTCGCTGCAGCCTCGTACCCGATCGCGGAGTTCAGCGGGGTGACGATGGAGGGGGAGGACTTCGCCAGGGTGGTCATCCGCTCGGTGTTCGGCTCAATGCCGTCCACCAGACGCTCGGCGAAGACGCGGGAGGTGTTGGCCAGCAGCTTCGCGGACTCGAGCACGTTGCGGGCCATCACCGGGATGAACACGTTGAGCTCGAACTGGCCCTGGGAGCCGCCGAAGGCGATGGCGGCGTCGTTGCCGATGACCTGTGCGGAGACCTGGGTGGCGGTCTCACACAGCACCGGGTTGACCTTGCCCGGCATGATCGAGGAACCCGGCTGCAGGTCGGGCAGGCGGATCTCGCCGAAGCCGGTCAGCGGGCCGGAGCCCATCAGCCGGATGTCGTTGGCGATCTTGTACAGCGACACCGCGATGGTGCGCATCGCGCCGGAGAACTCGACCAGTGCGTCACGGGCGGCCTGGGCCTCGAAGTGGTTCTCGGCCTCGGAGAGCTCCTGGACACCGGTGAGCTTCTTGAGCTCCTCGGTGACCTTGGCACCGAAGTCGGCGGAGGTGTTCAGCCCGGTACCGGTGGCGGTGCCGCCGATGGCCAGCTCACCCAGGCGGGGCAGGGTGGCCTCGACGCGCTGGATACCCAGCTCGATCTGGCGGGCGTAGCCGCCGAACTCCTGACCCAGGGTGACCGGGACAGCATCCATCAGGTGGGTGCGGCCGGACTTGACCTCGGCCTTCCACTCGTCGGCCTTGGCGGCCAGGGAGGTGTGCAGCACCTTCAGGGCCGGGATCAGGTCGGTCACGGCGGCCTCGGTGGCGGCGACGTGGGTGGCGGTGGGGAAGGTGTCGTTGGACGACTGGCCCATGTTCACGTCGTCGTTCGGGTGGATGTCCACGCCGTTCTGCTTGGCCAGCGAGGCGATGACCTCGTTGGTGTTCATGTTGGACGAGGTGCCCGAGCCGGTCTGGAAGACATCGATCGGGAACTCGTCGTTGTAGGTGCCCTCGGCGATAGCCTTACCGGCGGCGATGATGGCATCGGCCTTGGTGCCGTCCAGTGCGCCGGAGTCCTTGTTGACCTGGGCGCAGGCGGCCTTCAGCAGACCCATGGCGCGGATCTGGGCGGCCTCCAGCGGACGGCCGGAGATCGGGAAGTTCTCCACGGCACGCTGGGTCTGGGCACGCCACAGGGCGTTGACCGGAACCTTGACCTCGCCCATGGTGTCGTGCTCGATGCGGAATTCCTGCTCGCTCATAATGACCTGTCGTGTCCTTCCTGGGGTTTGTGACATCTGGCATATAAGGGTACCCGCACCGTCTCGGAGAGCGGAGGTGCGGGTGCAGTTCGGGGGAGAAAACCTCCTCCGGTACCACTGCCGGCGCTGGAGGAGGCAGGGGACTACACGTAGTCCTGGACCTCGTACTCCTTGAGCTTCTGCAGCTGGTGGGTCGCCTCGATGGAGCGGATCGTACCGGAGCGCGAACGCATCACCAGGGAGCGGGTGGTGGCCCCACCGGAGCGGTAGCTGACACCGCGGAGCATGTCACCGTTGGTGACGCCGGTGGCCACGAAGTAGCAGTTGTCGGAGGCCACCAGGTCGTTGGTGCCCAGCACGGCATTCAGGTCCAGGCCGGCGTCGATCGCCTTCTGGCGCTCCTCGTCGTCCTTTGGGGCGAGGATGCCCTGGATCTCGCCGCCCATGCACCGCATGGCGCAGGCGGTGATGACACCCTCCGGGGTTCCTCCGGTGCCCATCATGAGATCGACGGCATTGCTGTCATCGGCAGCGGCCACGGCACCAGCGACATCGCCGTCACCGATCAGACGGACCTTCGCACCGGCAGCACGGATCTCGGCGATCAGGTCGTAGTGGCGG
>DHCFJ07801__coassemble_1652_pt1 | contig 35387 bp, 34 predicted proteins | sample DHCFJ07801__metabat2_low_PE_008 | metagenome-assembled genome bin DHCFJ07801
CTCATCAGCCATGGAAAGCCTCTCCTGTCTCGTTGGTGTCGCGACCATCCTACGCACCTGCCCCGGAATTAGCCCATGAGGTGGTAAGATGGCCGGGTCTACCACCTAGTCTTCTAGAAGGGAACGCGAACGAAGTGAGCGACGACAACACCGGCGGCGGCGAGGCGCTGTTCGACCGCACCACCCCCATTGACCTCAATGAGGAGATGCGGAACAGCTACATCGACTACGCCATGAGCGTCATCGTGGGACGTGCGCTCCCCGAGGTACGGGACGGCATGAAGCCGGTTCACCGGCGCGTCCTGTACGCCATGTTCGACTCCGGCTACCGTCCGGACCGCGGCTACGTGAAGTCCGCGCGTCCGGTCGCCGACACGATGGGTCATTTCCACCCGCACGGCGACGTCGCCATCTACGACACCCTGGTGCGCATGGCCCAGCCGTGGTCGATGCGCTATCCGCTGGTCGACGGCCAGGGCAACTTCGGTTCCCGCGGTAACGACGGCGCCGCGGCCATGCGTTACACCGAGTGCCGCATGACCCCGCTGGCGCTGGAGATGGTCCGCGACATCCGCGAGAACACCGTGGACTTTGTGCCGAACTACGACGGCAAGACCACCGAGCCGGCCGTCCTGCCGTCGCGCGTGCCGAACCTGCTGATGAACGGGTCCGGCGGTATCGCCGTCGGTATGGCGACGAACATCCCGCCGCACAACCTCAATGAGTTGGCCGAGGCGATCTTCTGGCTGCTGGAGAACCCGGACGCTGACGAGCAGACCGCGTTGGACGCCTGCATGGAGTGCGTCAAGGGGCCGGACTTCCCGACCCACGGCATCATCGTCGGTGACCAGGGCATCAAGGACGCCTACACCACCGGTCGCGGGTCGATCCGGATGCGCGGCAAGACCGACATCGAGGAGGAGGGCAACCGGCAGATCATCGTCATCACCGAGCTGCCCTACCAGGTCAACCCGGACAACCTGGTGACCTCCATCGCCGAGCAGGTCCGCGACGGCAAGATCGCCGGCATCTCGAAGATCGACGACGAGTCCTCCGACCGTGTCGGTATGCGCATCGTGGTCACCCTGAAGCGGGACGCCGTGCCGCGCGTGGTGCTGAACAACCTCTACAAGCACTCGCAGCTGCAGACCAGCTTCGGTGCGAACATGCTCTCCATCGTCGACGGTGTGCCGCGTACCCTGCGCCTGGACCAGATGCTGGCGCTGTACGTGAAGCACCAGGTCGAGGTCATCGTCCGGCGTACCCAGTACCGGTTGGACGAGGCGGAGAAGCGCGCCCACATCCTGCGTGGTCTGGTCAAGGCGCTGGACGCCTTGGACGAGGTCATCGCCCTGATCCGCCGCTCGCAGACCGTGGACATCGCCCGCGAGGGGCTGCGCGACCTGCTGGACATCGACGATGTGCAGGCGGACGCCATCCTGGCGATGCAGCTGCGTCGTCTGGCCGCCCTGGAGCGTCAGAAGATCATCGACGAGTTGGCGGAGATCGAGGAGACCATCGCCGACCTGAAGGACATCCTGGCGTCCCCCGAGCGTCAGCGTACGATCGTGCGCGACGAGCTCGCGGAGATCGTCGAGAAGTTCGGCGATGAGCGCCGGACCGAGATCGTCGGTGCCACCGGTGACGTGTCCGAGGAGGACCTCATCGCCCGGGAGAACGTGGTCGTCACGATCACCTCCACCGGCTACGCCAAGCGCACGAAGGTGGACTCCTACCGTTCGCAGCGTCGTGGCGGCAAGGGTGTGCGCGGTGCGGAGTTGAAGCAGGACGATATCGTCCGGCACTTCTTCGTGTGTTCCACCCACGACATCATCATGTTCTTCACGAACTTCGGCCGGGTGTACCGCCTGAAGGCCTATGAGTTGCCGGAGGCCACCCGCACCGCCCGTGGCCAGCACGTGGCGAACCTGCTGGAGTTCCAGCCGGGTGAGCAGATCGCGCAGGTCATCCAGATCCAGTCCTTCGAGGACGCCCCGTACCTGGTGCTGGCGACCCAGCAGGGCCGGATCAAGAAGTCGCGTCTCACCGACTACGACACGGCCCGTTCCGGTGGCCTGATCGCCATCAACCTCAACGAGGGCGACAAGCTCATCGGTGCCCGCCTGTGTACCGGTGAGGACGATCTGCTGCTGGTCTCCGAGGAGGGTCAGGCGCTGCGGTTCACCGCCGACGATGACACGCTGCGTCCGATGGGTCGTGCGACCGCGGGTGTGAAGGGTATGCGGTTCAAGGGCGATGACCAGCTGCTGGCGCTCACCGTGGCCGACGACGACTCCTGCCTGCTGGTGGCGACCTCCGGTGGCTACGGCAAGCGCACCCCGGTGGAGGAGTACCCGGTGAAGGGTCGTGGCACCCTCGGTGTGATGACCTTCAAGTACGACCCGAAGCGCGGCAAGCTGATCGGTGCGGTCACGGTGGGTCAGGACGAGGAGATTTTCGCGATCACCTCGGCCGGCGGTGTGATCCGTACCCCGGTGAAGCAGATCCGTAATTCCTCGCGGGCGACCATGGGCGTGCGCCTGGTGGACCTGGCCAAGGGTGTGGAGCTGCTGGCCATCGACCGCAATGTCGAGGACGAGGGCGAAGAGGTTGTCGCCCAGAAGGCTGATGAATGAGGACGGTCACGGAGATCTCTCCGGCCAGCGCCCTGAAGCTGGGCGCGGTGTTGAGCGTGTGCCTGTGGGTGGCCTGGATGGTCGCCGCGGCACTGGTCTACATCCTTATGGGGATCGGTGGCATCTGGGACCGGATGAACAACCTCCTGGCTGACCTGTTGGGTGCCGACGCGGTGAGTACCGGGATGTACTTCACTGTGGCGGCCGGTCTGGGCCTACTGGAGGTCGTTGTGGTGGCTCTGATGTCCCCGGTGCTGGCGGTGCTCTACAACGCCTCTGCGGGGCTTGTGGGCGGCCTGAAGGTCCGTGTGGAGGACGAGAACACTGCCGCTGCCGCCGTGGAGGGTGGTGCAGCCTCCGGAGCCGCTCCTGCCGCCGCTTCGGCTGCCGCACCGAGCACCGCTGCGGCGGCTGGCTTCGGTGAGGACGCGGACACTGCTGCGACGGCTGGGGAACAGTCCGGCAATCAGTCCAAAAAGTAGAGTTGACCAGCCGGTTTGTGTGAAATGAACCGACTGGGTAGAGTTTCCATCTGTTCGACGGGCCTATAGCTCAGGCGGTTAGAGCGCTTCGCTGATAACGAAGAGGTCGGAGGTTCAAGTCCTCCTAGGCCCACCAGTACGACCTACCCCGTACATGTTCGGGGCTGTAGCTCAATTGGTAGAGCATCTGCTTTGCAAGCAGAAGGTCAGGGGTTCGATTCCCCTCAGCTCCACAATGGTGAACACGAGATAGAGGGCACTTCCCGGTCACGGGAGGTGCCCTTCACTCGTTGGTGGGGCAGCCGGCCGATCTGGCAGCATCGTGAGCCGTGTCGGCTGCGGGAGCGTCGTGTCCCGCGTCGGTGCCGGCGTGACGGTCACACGCGGCGTAAGGGCAGTCAGGGGGATGTCTGTACCCCCACTCGGCGCGTGATGTGCCTCCGGGCGCTGCTTCGGGCCATAATGAAAGTGGTTCACGGAGGTATCTGGCGATGGCCCTCGTGACCTCGTCCCATCAAGGGGACGACCTTTCGGATTCGGGCGCACACTGTTGACGGTGTGCGCCCGTTCTCGTTGCCGCACCCTTGGTGCCACCAAGGTGGGGGGATGTAATTGTGAAGCCTGTTTCCGTAGTGAAATGAATGATACGGTCTCTTTCAGGCGCAGTTCCTCAGGCGAGGGGATCTGTGTCAAGGGTCGATGGGGACCCTCCTTTCGGAGAGAAGACGCGCACCGTCACACGGTGCGCGCCTTTCTTTTATGTCCATGTATTTCCTCCGAGGGTGCACAATCGTGGTTCTACGTCCGGGTGTCACAGCCTCTGGAATACTTTCAGGGCGTTCGTGTGTGGCGGCTCACTTGCTGTGGGGGTAGGCCTGCACATGTGCTTCTACCTGTGCCGTTATATGTAACGAACATCTGTTGCCACTGTTTACCTGCGCAAAAGATACCACCGGGGGTAGGGCTGGGTGGACAGCAGATTTTCTATATTGCGGACCAAAATGATCAGCCGTAGATTCATTCCTGTCAGCAGGACAGAACGTCCTGCTTTATCAAGCACCTACCGAAAGGCTCATCATCATGATCGAGATCATCTCTGGCTTCGCCACCGCTATCGTCACCCTGCTGCAGGCGGGCATCACCGGCCTGGTCGGGGCCATCGCTGGCATCTTCGTCTAATTCTCCCTTCCCTTCGGGGTTGTGAGTTTTCTGAGGTAACCCGCTCCACCATTATGGTGCAGCGGGTTTTTCAGTTTCTGGGGGAAGTTCGGGTTCGGGGGCCCGGCGGTGGGGGCGGAGTATGATCACACGCACTCGAAACAATTGGCCTGTTTATATCGCGCTAATCATAGAATCTGGGGACATACCTGCAGCACGTGTTCTGCCGGTTACTAGCTGCAAGGTTATGAACGTAGTTCACCTTTTCGGGGGGAACTTGCCGTGGACATGTTTGATACCCCGCGGGGTAGGCGTAACATCCATTTTGAGAGCGAAACCATCCGGCGCTCCGCACACACCATCGAAAGGACGTTCGTCATGATTGGCATCGTCGCAACCTTCCTCACCGCCATCGTTACTCTGGTCGCCGGCGGCATCGTCGGCCTGGTCGGCGCCCTCGCCGGCATCTTCATCTAGATTTCCGTTCCCTCCGGGGATCCGAAATCTCTGATCTGACCCGTTCCGCCCTCTGGTGGAACGGGTTTTCCGCGTCTGGCGGTGGCAGATATTGGACTGTCAAAATTGCACTAACGGCCTCGTCGACGCCATCGCCGGCAGTCTTACCGGCGGCGGTGCTACCGAGGCCGAAGGCGGCACCGAGAGCTCTAGCTAGCAGCTTCTCGTCCATTCGGTAGCTGAGCGAAGTCCACGAACCCCGTCCCACCTCACGGTGAGGCGGGGGTCGTCTCTGTGCGACATTGTGCGAGCGATCCATCCTGTGGCAGGCGCGGCCGGGCGTATCTGTGAAACCAATATGCCCCTAGGGGTATGAAGCCTAGTACTTCATAAACTAGCGCTAAATGGGTTTCTCGTGCAATCGTATTACTAGTTTCGTTAGATCATAGTGGAATACATGAAGTCCGGCCGCTGTGTGGTTTGACCTGCGGTGTCGCAAACGTGGAGCACCTATCCGGGGGAAAGAACTCTCAGGATTCGTTGCACCAGATGTAGTGCCTCCGTACGGTGGTTTCCGAGAGCGAAACAACCTCGTCGCTCCACTGACTTTCCTGAAAGGATGATCACCCGTGATCGATACCATCGCTGACTTCTTCTCCACCGTCGTCGAGCTGCTGCAGACCGGCATCAACGGCTTCGTTGAGGCCGTCGCCGCTGTGTTCAACGGTGCGCCTGAGGCTGAGTAGATCTCTCCTCCCCTCGGGGATGTGAGTGAAACCCGCGGACCCCGTTGCACCTCATGGTGCAACGGGGTCCGCGCATGTCCGAGACGCGGTCGGTCTTGGAGCTATCCCCGGGACGTCCGATGGGGAATCGAGGTAACCGATGATGGGATGCGGACCTGACAGGGGCCGGTGCTGGTGAACGTGGGTACTCACCTCGCCATCACCGAAAAGTGGCTGGTGAACTCGATAGTCCCAAAGCGGAAAGTTGTGTGGATACCGTCGCTACGCGAACGCTGTGCCACCTGTCCTGCGAAGACGGGGTGTGGCCCCACCGGCCTGGGGGACTTCAGCTGTGATGTCATTGCGTGCCCTCGACTACTTTCCTAGCGTTGTTGGGGAGAGCGAACAACCCCTCGCTCCAGAGTCGTACTGAAAGGATGATCACCTGTGATCGATACCATCTCTACTTTCTTCACCGAAGTCGTCGGCCTGCTGCAGGACGGCATCAACGGCTTCGTTGACGCCGTCGCCGCTGTGTTCAACGGTGCCGACGCTGCCGGCGGCGAGGGCTAAGACTCCCATCCCCACGGGGATGTGAGTACACCTCCGAGCCCCGTCCCACCACATGGTGGGGCGGGGCTCCCGCACGTCCGGGCCGGTGCGTCCTACCCGAAGCGTGTCGATGACCACCGCCGGCGCCTGTGGCGCTCCGCGCCGGACGTGTGGACACCGCACGACGCTGTGGATAACTCCACGGCGCTCGGCGGCCGCTGTACACACAGGGCACGGACATGTGGACAACTTTCACCGACGTGGTCATCTCCGGGGGGAGACTGGGCGGAGCCTGGGTGGGGTCTAGGTCGGGTCCGTGAGGAATCCGCCGAGGTGCCGTGGTGAAGGCCGGGAGCTGGAAGACACGCCCCGCATCCGGTTTGGTGACCGTACCGGGGGCGGGTGTACGATATTCCCTGTTGCACGGGGCTATAGCTCAGTTGGTAGAGCGTTGCGTTCGCAATGCAAAGGTCTGGGGTTCGATTCCCCATAGCTCCACTATCATGGAATCCGTTGGTCGTTAAGACCAGCGGGTTCCGGTCTTTGTGCAGGTCACATGCTAGACATGTAGCACACCCTGTATGGGCAGGGAACCGCATCATGGGGCAGCCGTTTCCTACGGTTCCCCTACAGCGACAGGACGTAGGAGACCATGCCGAACAACAGCGGAGAGCGACGGTCCTTCGGGGAAAAGCCCTGGAACAACGGCAAGCCCAAGGGGAAGGGCCGCCGATGGTTCGGCAAGTTCACCGGGCCTGACGGGAAACGACACACCCCGGGTGGGCAGAGCTTTGAGACGGCGGGGGCTGTAGAGGCGTGGTATCGGGCGGAGCGCAACCTGATCGACCGTATGACAGAAGACGGGACACTTGCTGAGTGGCTCCCTCCGAAGGAGAGGAACAGGGCGGCTCGTGAAAGGGGACTGCTGCGCGGATAGGTGACAGGGTGTAGTCACGCCGTCAGTGCGACGGTCGTGTTCATGATGGTCTCGAACTCGATGGGCGTCAAACGGCCCAGGCGTGCCTGTCTGCAGCGTCGGTGGTAGGTCCGCTCGATCCAGGTGACGATCGCGATGCGCAGCTGCTCGCGGGTGGTCCAGGCTCGGCGGTCGAGGTCGTTCTTCTGCAGCAGGGCGAAGAACGATTCCATGGCGGCGTTGTCCCCGCTGGAGCCGACGCGGCCCATGGATCCGACCAGGCGATGACGGGCCAGAGCGCGCAGGAACTTCCTGCTACGAAATTGACTGCCCCTGTCGCTGTGGACGATGCAGCCGGCGACGTCGCCGCGCATCGAGACGGCGTTCTCGAGCGCCTGAACGGCCAGGCGGGACTTCATCCTCGAGCCGATCGAGTACCCGACGATCTTGCCGCTGCAGGCGTCTTTGATGGCGCAGCAGTAGAGCTTGCCTTCGGCGGTCTTGTGCTCCGTGATGTCGACGAGCCAGAGCTGGTTCGGGGCGTCGGCGGCGAAGACGTGCCGGGTCCGGCCGTGCTCGTCGATGACGGCGCAGAGGTCGTCGTGGACCGGCGGTCCCGGCTTCTTCCCGTTCTTGGCCTGTTTCTTCCCGAACACGGACCACCAGCCGTTCGCTGAGGCGATCCGCCACGCGGTCCGGTCCGACTTCGCCTCACCCACATCGCGGGCCTCGTCGGCCAGCAGCCGGTGCCCGAATTCGGGGTCGTCGCGGTGTGCGTCGAACAGCGCGTTCGCGCGATACGCCTCCACCACCTCGCTGGTGGTGATGGGGTTCGCCAGCCACCGGTAGTAGGGCTGACGGGAGAGCTTGAGCACCCGACACGTCACCGTCACAGGGATCCCTGCTTCGGCGAGCTCCGTCACCAGCGGGTATAACCTTTTCCCGGCAGGTTCGCCTGCGACAGGTACGCCGCCGCACGCCGGAGGACCTCGTTCTCCTGCTCGAGGAGCCGGTTCCGCTTGCGCAGCTCACGGATCTCCGCAGCCTCGGTTCGGGTCGTTCCGGGCTTGGCTCCGGCGTCGATGTCGGCGCGACGCAGCCACTTCTGCAGCGTCATGGGGTGAACGCCGAAGTCTTTCGCGATCTGCTCGATCGTCACTCCGGGCTCACGGTTCCTCGCGACGCGCACGACATCGTCACGAAACTCGGACGGGTAAGGCTTGGGCACAGCAACATCCTTCCAGGCCCACCCCACGGCAAGCCAGATCAGATGTCAACTACTCGCACAGCAGTCCCTCGCATGTCATGTGTTCCCATGAGAACACACTAGGTGAATGCCCGTCCCGGGTTGCGCTTCCTACCCCCGCGCTGCTCTACAAGGCTGGAAGACGCATGCGCAGGGGGGTGACGAGGGGCGTGCTAGCGATCTACTCGCTAACGATTCTTGGCCTTTTTAGTCCGGCCAATTCCAGATATACGAATGAAGAGTATCGCTACTACTGCTACGGCAGCAATAGCTGCGAATTGCACCCACTGCGACGCATCGGCCGTGACCACATAAATAGCAAATATCACGACAACGGCGAGTGCAAGAGCGCTCAGCTTCATTCCACCTGAGTATTCTTCGAACTTGTTTCCCATTGCTCTCCTTTCTTAGAGGAGGTACTCAGCAAACACGCCTCCGCCGCAAGAGATTGCGCCGATGAGCCCCACTCGCCGCAGGACGAACTTTGCGGCCTTGTCCCAAGAGTTCACCTGGGATTCAATGGCCTCCCAAGCACCCACAGCGCCGAAGAAGTCGATTCCGAGGCACGCGCCCACGACACGCTTAATCTCGTCTCCCGCACTCCGTGCCTGGATCGTGGGGGCATTTGACGCTTGCTGATCGATGTCAACAGGAATGATGCCGCCGTTCTCATCGAGAACATCAACGTTGTCACCATTATATTGCAGCGCTGCGGCGCTTTCGGGGATAGCTTCGTAGCCAAGCGTTTCATTGATCAGCTGTCGATCTTCTGCAGTCAGCTGCTCAGTCTCTTTAGCTGTTGCAGTGCTCGTTGTTGCGTTAGGAACGGCCGAGTCGCCGTTGGCTGTGGCGGGGAATACAGTGAGTGGGAGTGCCGCAGCAACAGATGCCACGACAATACGGGCCCGAAATGACTTTTTCATGTATCGATCTTCCTGTGAGGAGGTTGACGAACAACTGTCAAAGTATGCGGCCGGCTCCGGAACGTCCACCAACGTTGTGAGATCGTTATGACATGTTCATCGGTTGTTTGATTAACTCACCAGGGCGTATACGGCCACGGGTATAGTTTGCCGATGGGGAAGTTTCCTACGCCGACTAATCTGACTGTGATGTTTTCGCGGACGGGCTCTGGTGGTAGTCCGCTAGGTCGCCTTCTCGTCGGCGGCCTGCGGTCTACAGGCATTGATCACGTTGATGTCCGAACGGTCACGAGGCGCGGGCAGCAAGGCGATTAGGTTTCATGCCACGCGCGGAGAGCGTACGATCTCGTCAGGTACAGCCACGTTACCTGGCGGCTAATGCCAGAAAATAGCTACAGGAGGCTATCTTGTCCCTCACCGTGAAGGCACTCCAGAAGACCAGCGCAGAAGACTCGTTCCGTGTTGTAGAGATAGAGCGCCGTGACCCACGTCCTGATGACGTTGTCATCGACATCGCAGCGGCCGGCATCTGCCACAGCGACATCCACACGATCCGTAATGAGTGGGGTAGTGCCCACTTTCCCCTTACCGTCGGCCACGAGATCGCGGGCACGGTATCCGCTGTCGGCTCCAGCGTTACGAACTGGAAGATCGGGGACCGGGTCGGCGTCGGCTGCATGGTCAACTCCTGCGGTGAATGCGAACAATGCCGCAACGGCCAAGAACAAGACTGCCTCAAGGGTGCGATCATGACCTACGATTCTGTCGACGTTGACGGAAGCATTACACAGGGTGGTTACTCGCAGAAGATCGTCGTTAACGAGCAGTTCGTCTGCCGCGTCCCTGACAGTATCGACTTCGACGTTGCTGCGCCGCTGCTGTGCGCTGGGATCACCACATATGCTCCCCTGAAGCGATGGGGCGCTGGGCCGGGAAAGAAGGTCGCGATCCTAGGTGTACCCGGTCATGAGGTTGGTCGCAGTCGGCTGATCGGGGGTTTGCCTCCGAGGGCTGAGTGGCGTCGTTCATTGTTGTAGTGCTCGAGCCAGGGCGCAAGCGCGGCGGTGCGTTCGGCGCTGCTGGTGAACACGTGCCGGTACGCCCATTCGGTCTGCAGCGTCCGGTTGAAGCGCTCGACCTTCCCGTTCTGCCAGGGGCAGTGCGGTTTGATGAACTTCTGGCGGATGCCATGCTCGGCGCATACCTGTCTGAGTGAGAACCGGTACGCCCAGGCGTTGTCCGTGATCAGCCGCTCCACCCGGGTGATGCCGTGCGCGGCGAAGTACTCCAGCGCCCGCTCCAAGAACGCCGCGCACGTCGGCCCCTTCTCGTCCGGGAGGACTTCGGAGTACGCCAGCCGGGAGTTGTCATCCACGAGGGAGTGGACGAAGTCGTATCCGAGCTTTGGACGCTTGTTCTTACCCGGGTTCGTCGCGGCGCGGCCGTGCGCACGCCACCCGCCGCCCTCGGGGATCCGGCCGAGCTTCTTCACATCCATGTGGACCAGCTCACCTGGGTGTTCGCGTTCATACCGGGTGGTGGTCTTCTTCGACGCGCGGACCTGTTCTCCCGTCATCGGATCCAGGTCCCACAACGGCGGCATGCCGTGACGGGCGAGGACACGTGACACTGTCCGAGGTGCCAGTTTCAGCCGATGGGCGATCTCGTCCCTGCTGAGCCGTTCCGCGCGCCGCAGGTCGACGATGGCCTGCTCCACCGCATCCGGTGTTTTCGAGGGCATCGTCAACGGCCGCGAGGAGCGGTCCTCCAGCCCTGCATCTCCCTCACGCCGATACCGGTCGATCCATCGTTGAACACACCTGCGGGACACGCCCATCGCTGCAGCGATATGCGCTTGCGGCCACCCCTGCCGGGAACGCTCAATGATCAACCGGCGACCGTGAACAGTCAGACGGGCATTACGGTGGGACACGAGAACCTCCGTGGTCGTGAAGACGTCAGATATCTCCACTAAGCCCGGAGGTTCTCCCCTTCCGCAACTCCAACACCGCCACCAACCTCATGACCGAGTACACCTAGGCCTTGGCGGACTCGGGCACATGGGCGTCCAGATCGCTGTCGCGATGGGTGCGGATGTGACGGTGCTATCGCGTACCCGTAAGAAGGAACAGCTCGCCTTCGAGCTCGGAGCCTCTGGAACACTCGCGACCGAGGACGAAAGGTTCTTCAGCGACCATGCCGGGGAGTTTGACCTGATCCTCAACACGATCAGTGCCGACATTCCTCTGGATAACTACCTGTCCCTGCTGAAACCCCACGGTGCGTTGGCTGTGGTGGGGATGCCGCCTGCTGCGCAGTCACTGCACTTCGGCGCAGTGGTTGGGGGATCGAAGATCCTCGCTGGGTCGATGATCGGCGGAATCGCCGAGACTCAAGAGATGCTGGACTTCTGTGCTGAGCACAACATCGGTGCGATCATTGAAAAGGTCGGTGTAAACGAGGTAGACACTACATACGATCGGGTTGTACGAGGCGAGGTGTACTTCCGCGCTGTGATTGATACGAGCGAGTTCGACGGTCAAGAGGCCACCGCTTTGGCGTGATATTGCTGCGGCCCTTGCGCGATTCACGATATAAGCGAAATTCGCGGGACATGTACGCCGGTTCAGATTGTGGCTTCTGGGGAAGTGATTGAACGAGCCATCCTCCTTCCTCCGCCGCACATCCATCTCCCCGGCGATGACTGAGGCTGCGCTTCGACAACTGACCGACATTATTCGAGAGCACCGATTCGACCGTTCGATCGTAATCGCCGTGTACGACCCCGCTATCGAGCCTAGCTTCAGTAAGTACCGCTTGATTGAGGGGGACGACGGGTAGATTAGCGAGGTACCGGACGAATTGGACGCCGAGATTGAATCCGGAACACACCGGGTGCTCATCGACGGCAGCAGCAGGCCCTCAGCGATGGTGAAGTGACAGAACCCCCCGCCATGTAAGGCAGGGGGAAGGATCGAAAGGTTTTGGCTACTGGCCGCTTTCAATATCAGCGTCCCAGTTACCTTCGTCATCCTGCATCCACGAAATCGTGCCGTTCTCGAACTGCTGGGTCCAGCCCTGCATTGCGTCGCCTGATTCCGGGGCGGTGGGCAGACCGATGTCGTTATCGAGGCCACCGTCGTTGGCCCAGGTCTCGCCGATCTTCCCGATCAGTGGGGTCACTTCGCCGCTGTCATTTTCAACGGCCCAGCCATTCTCGAACGTTGCCAGGGTCGCACCGTCAGCGCTTTCAACGCTCTTCACCGCGCCCCAAGGACCCTGCTCGCCGCCTGCTTCGTCGTAGGCGGACTGCAGGCCCTCGGTGAGCTCGGTGTTCGCAGCTTCCTCCGATTCTGAGCCTGCACCCTCCGACTCAGTGCTGGAAGCGTCCGGAGATTCAGACGAATCCGAACCGCTGATTGCGTCCGATGCTTTCGCTGCACCGCTTTCGGCGGCTGAACTTGCGCCTGACGTTGCGTCTGATGCGTCGTCTTCACTGCATGCGGCAGCTCCGAGGAGTAGGCCGCCTGCAGCAACGACGGTGATTGTGCGCTTGAGGTTGATTCTCATAGTGGAACTGCCTTCCGTGTCAACGCGCGGGATGTAGTTCACCTACTGTTGTACATGAGACCTCGGTCTCTTGCATGGCTTTTCTTCGGTACGAACGAGGGGATGCGGCGAAAGTATCATTCCTATAAATCTCGGGAATGATTTCCAAAAAGGTTCAGAACCCGTACAGTATTGACGGCTCTATGACCTCGGCCCCGGCTTAACCGCAGTTGTCGGGTGCCCCCCGGGGTGGTGTGCAGTTCGTGTCGTGGTGGTGTTGGTGCGGGCGGTGGGGGTGTCTTACGTGGCGGGGCGGTGGGGTTTAGGGTTGTTATGGGTAGCCATAGGAGGTGGGGTGCTTCTTACTGGTAGCGGTAACGTGGCTGTTCAGCGCATAGGTTCCCGGCGGCGGGGTGGTCTGCCGGTCTTTTCATTATTGCCAATGAACGCGCTGGTCAGGCCCCTTTCATTCCCGGCTGTCTGCCCCTGCATCGTCGCCGTGAGCGTGCCTGTAGTTGGTCTGCGCGCCTGCCTGGGCGGTCGAATAGCACGATGACATAGTGAAGCCCCAACGACCGATGTGAGCGGCGTTGGGGCTTCTTCTGTGCTTGCTGGTCGGTGTTACGCGGTGGTGTCCATGCTCGCTTCGTGTGCCTCGGTGCTGAGCCGGTCAAGTGCGATGTAGAGGTCATGTGCGTGAGCGGCCGCGTCCGCGTACATGTTGGACTGGGCCTGGTAGCCGTCCGGTTCACCGTTATAGTCGAGGTGCGCGACGTTGAGTAGGTCGGTGATGGTCTGGTTGGCAAGGTTGACCAACCGTGCGTTGGTGGTCGGCGTATCAATGTCGAGGCTGTGGTCGACGATGATGGGTGCGGTATGGCTGGTGTTGGTACTCATGGTGTGGTCCCTTCCTGGGGCTGTTCTACTATTCTTTTCCTACAGGACCGTAGGTAGATAGTACGTTTACTGGTGCTGACCTGCTGATAGTGTCATTATGTTGTGGAATCCCCATAGCTCCACAGCAGATGAAGGGCACCTTCCGAGGTTATGGGAGGTGCCCTTCTCCGCATCCTGGGCAATGCTCCAGCGAGTCGAGATCACTGCTTCGTCATCGCTGGAGTCATGCCCTGGTGCTGGCACGGTATGTGCGCGCCTGCTTCATGACGTAGTCGGTCGGGCAGGAGCGAAGAGAGCGTTGTTCTCGAGTAATCGCTCTGCCGCCCTTGGCCGGTGTACAATCTCCCGCAATGAAAGTTCGTGACGACAGACTAGATAAGGCTAAAGGAATACTCATATTCCTGGTAGTCCTGGGCCACTTCCTTCAACGGATTGTGGGCCGGGACGATGAAATCAGTCGTGCACTGATGACGGCCATATACTCGTTCCACATGCCGGCATTTGTTTTCCTGGCTGGAATCACCGCTAAATCGAACAAGCTGCTGGACCGAGTGCTTGTATTCCTCGTTCTCGTGGTCACCGCGCAACCGGTGTACCGCTACTGGGTGGCATACTTCGATGAGCCGCCGGACGCCGACGTGTATGAACCGTACTGGATCACCTGGTTCCTGCTCGCCATGGTGTGGTGGTTCCTTCTTCTGCCAGTTATCGAGCGATTCCCCAAGACCATGCTGGTGTCATCCGTTGTGATCGCGGTGCTCGCAGGCCTGATCACCGTGGTTGACTATGAACTGTCGATCGCGCGAACGCTGACATTCCTCCCTTTCTTCGTGGTGGGAAAGCTGTACGGAATGAGGTTGCTGCAGTGGGCCGGAAGTTTGCCAACGATACACAAACTGGGGCTAACTCTGTTGTCCGCGGTGACGATAGCGGCAATCTACATCCCTAATCTGGAACACGCATGGTTGTATGGTTCACGAGGTTTCGATTATCTCGATGTCAGTGTCCCGTACGGTTTCGGAGTGCGATCATTTATTCTGCTCAGCGCATTTGTGTCGACTCTCGTCGTCCTGTGCTGGTCCGGGAATCTTCCAGAATTCCTGGTCACGATCGGAAAACGCAGTCTTGCGATCTACCTCTTACACGGCCTGGCCGTGAGAGCGCTTGATAGTCCCCTCAACGCGCTTCTCGAGGACGCTGCGGTGCCGATCGCGATTGCCGTCGGCATTGCTGTGTCGGTGCTCTTCACCTGGGTCTTGTCGTGGTCCGGGTTTGATCGGGCAATCCGTTGGTACAGCACCACCGTGGCAGGGTGGATAGCTAAAGCGCTCAGAGCGCCGTTCCAGAAGCGGGTGGCACCTGGTCACTGATCCACCCGTGGTTCGGGTTTCACCGCTGGCCGGCGGCGTCGACTACCTCGCCGAGACGCTGCAAGGCCTTCGTGCAGGTGCGCTGCTTGAACACTCCCTCCCTGGCGTGAGCGAACGCATGTAGTTCGCTGGGTGACCACACGATCTGCACAATGCAGGGATTCATGTTCATCGTGCCGGACCCGACGACGCCGAGAATCTTCAGGGTGGCGTCCCGTGATGCCGAGGGCTCCTCGGTCTCTTCCAGCGCGCCATCGCCGAAAAAATCAATGCGCACGGCCTGCTGGGAGGCGTCGGAACGGGGGATCGGGAACACCTGCTGTTCCCCGTCGAGGCGGGTGAAGTGTCTTGCTCCGAACCTGCCGCCCTTGGCACCACCTGAGGCACCGGGAGCTCCACCGCCCATGCCACCCCCGATGGCACCGGCATGGGCGATGCCGTCGAACAGCATCTCGTTGAGCTGGTCGAGCGTCAGCAAGGGAGACGGGACATCACTGTTGTCACGATTTCTGACCATGGTCTTTCACCGTCCGTGGAGTTCAGTCGACGCAGCGCGTGGGTTTCACGTCAGCCATGAAGTGCGCTGACTCGGTGTGCTGATGGTACCGCTGGGCTGGGCCGGCTGGCTAGGGGTGGGGATACCGGGACCTGATGAGGATCGGTTGTCGTCGGTCCGTCCCGCGGCCCACGACGACGTCACCGCCCACAGCACACAGGCGGTGCCGAGCAGGACGCCGTGGGTGATGCGCAGAGCGTCCGGCGCGAAGAACTGGGGGAGGTACAGGGCGACGAGTACCGCCATCGTGATGCCTGCCCACCGAGGCGTCCCGTGCCGCCAGGTATCTCGGGCGAGTAGCGCGGCCCCGATGGCGACGGCGAGGAGGCCGACACCGAAGAGTGTCATCGCGGTCGGCTCGTTGCGGATCCCGGACTCGAGGTCGAGCAACGACAGGTCGGCCTGGTCCACGGCGGTGGAGCCGATGACGTGCAGCGCGAAGGTCTCCGCACCGAAGAAGGGGAGCAGTGCTGCGGTGCCGAGGGCGAGGAACCCTGTTGCTCGTGAGCTTCGATGTGGAGATTGTTGAGGCTGTGGGGGGTTCGGAGAACGCGCGGGGTGAGTCCACGCGGCCACGACCAGGACGCACCAGGCGACCATGCCGCAGAGGTGGGCGATGACCCAGAGTGGACTGGCGAAAGCGTCGGCCACTGCCGTGGGGTCTCCGGACTTGTCGCCCCAGGGCCGTAGGAGGGGGAACGCGGCGAATCCGACCCCGGCGATGATCCCGGCGATCAGTCGAGACCGTGCGTGAGTGCGGCTGGTGTCAGAGGTGTGGATAGACATGATCATTCCTTCCGAAGTGAGAGAACGATGTTCTCTGAAACTGAGCCTAGCAGTTCGGCGAACAATGTTCACTGACGCTAGAATGGCGGCATGCCCTCCCGATCCGAAGCCAAGGCCGACACCCGCCGCAAGCTCCTCGACGCCGCGCGCAACGCAGTGCGCGAGGAGGGAGCGTCCTCCCTGTCCTTGCGCGATGTCGCCCGGCGTGCCGGCATCGTCCCCTCCGCCGTCTACCGGCACTTCGAGTCGCGGGATGCCCTGCTCACCCAGCTGATCCTCGACGCCTACACCGGGCTCGCCGAACACCTGGAGGCGGAGGGGGACGTGGGGGAGAGTCCGGAGCGTGGACAGGAGGCTGACCAGGAGGCTGACCAGGGTGAACGCTGGCGGGAGGCGGCGAATGAACTACGCCGCTGGGCGCTGGGGAACCGTCACGAGTTCCAGCTGATCTACGGCACGCCGGTCCCGGGATACCAGGCGCCGCAGGAGACGATCGCCGCCGCGGCACGGGTCGCGGCGGTGTTCATCGGCTGCCTGCCGGGGGAGGACAAAGGCGATGAGCACGGGATCAGTGGAGCAGCAGTGGGAGGCCAGATCAACGAGCAGCTGACCCAGCAGCTCGCCGGCCCGGCGGCGGACTTCGAGGTCTCCCCGGAGCAGCTGGCCATGGTGCTCGCCCGTTTGGCCCACCTGGTTGGCGTCCTCGTCCTGGAACTCGGCGGACACTTCGTCGGTACCGCGGACCCGGCCGACCACCTGTGGGGTGCGGTCGTGGATGGGCAGGTGGGGTGATCTGGCGGCCTTTTGTCTCATCGCTCTGCTCGATCGTGGTCCTGGGCACCACGGGGTGTCTTGACACTCTGGAGTGCCGGCGCTGCCGCCAGGCCGATCGCTGCCCGCAAGTATGGGCAGGCGGTTGCCACTTCGTCAGTGCCCCGTCAGCTAAGGCTTGGCCCGAACCCCGTGTCCACCATCCGGGCTTCGGGCCCTGTCAACCGTAAAGCGGGACAGTACCCGCAGTTACAGGATACCGGCGCTGAGGGCATGCACCCCAGGGCCGGTTTCTTTTTGTCTCGGTCCGCAGGGGGTTATACGACTACAGGATCGTGAAGTCTGCCTCCACCACGGGGCAGGACGTAGGGGTCGAGGCAAAGGAAAAGCACCGTAGGACCGAACCCCGCGATACTGAACACCAACTGTCTCCCGGCGAGAAGGTCGCCTGCCTCGTCAGCAACACGGCATTCGTAGGCCGTCGTTCCACCCGAGACGGGCTCGCCTGTCTCAGAGCCCACGCCCGGGGCGGCGGCCGAGGTCGGGGACGTGCACCATCGCATCGAAGGCCTCGGCGACGGGCGTGTGGATGTAGTCGCAATCCGTCCTGACCCGGTCGGGGAGAGAAGCGTCCTGCCCCACAGGATACCCGCACGGTTCCCGCAAGCTTCACGGCCGCTGGCCACGGCTATCGAGGTTCCTGGGAGCCCTGGCGAACGGAGGTCCGGCCCCCACGGACCCCGGTACGGTCGCCCGCGATGCACACACGCGACTACAGACTGGACAAGGCCAAGGGACTACTCATCCTCCTGGTGGTCCTCGGTCACTTCCTGGAACAGATGTCGGGCTGGGTACTGGACTCCAGCAGTGTCCTGCTCACCGCCATCTACTCCTTCCACATGCCGGCGTTCATCCTGCTCGCCGGCATCACGGCGAAATCGACCAAGCTCCTGGACCGGATCCTGGTGTTCGTCGTGCTGGTGGTGACCGCGCAACCGATCTACCGCTACTGGGTGGCCTGGGTCGACACCGAGCCGGACACCGACCTCACCGAGCCCTACTGGATCACCTGGTTCCTGCTGGCCATGGTGTGGTGGTTCCTGCTGCTGCCACTGGTCGAACGCTTCCCCAAGACCATGCTGGCGGCGTCGATCACCATCGGAATCTTCGGCGGCGTGCTGTCCCACATCGACTACGCGCTGACCATCGGTCGGGCGATGACGTTCTTCCCGTTCTTCGTGATCGGCAAGCTCTACGGCATGCGGCTGCTGCGCTGGGCCGGCGGCCTGGGGATACCGCAGAAGGTGGGACTGAGCGTCCTGTCCGTCCTACCGATCGTGGCGTTCTGCGCCTACGAGGTCCACCACCGGTGGTTCTACGGAGCACAGGGCTTCGAGTTCTTCGACGCTTCCGTCCCCTACGGTGCAGCGGTGCGGGCAGGCCTCCTCGCCAGCGCGCTACTGACGACCATCGTGCTCCTGGCCTGGTCGCAGCACCTACCGGATTTCCTCATCGTGGTCGGGCAACGCAGCCTCGCGATATACCTGCTGCACGGGCTGATCGTGAAGGGGTTGGACGAACCGCTCAACGAGTTCGCGGGCGCCACCAATGAACCCGTTGCCATCCTGGCCTGCATCGTCGCCTCGGTCATCGTCACTGCGGTCCTCACCTGGAGCCCGTTCGAGCGGGGGATCCGGTGGTACAGCTCCACCGTGGCTGGCTGGCTCGCGCGGGTGCTGCGGGCGCCGTTCCCGAACCGGGCGAAGACCGGACGGCGGGAACTACGACCCCAGTCGTCGGGCGCGAAGGCGCACCAGCGCGACACCCATGCCGTCGACCGTGCCGGGGAGCCAGCTGACCAGATGGCACCTCGCGGTGGGACGGGTGCTCCTCCGAGAGGCGGACTGGCGCTCACGTCATCCCACTCATCCGGTCCTCCAATGTGATGAAATCCGGTTTCAGGCGCTGTCGGTGGGTGACGTTCGCGCTCGCAGGCTGTTAGCGTGGGACTTCGATTGTTTTGCTGAAGAGTCTTATTTCAGGCGGCTGCGCGGACGTCACGGCCCGGGTGCCGATGTCCGGATGGGAGCCAGGTGAGCACACTGACCTACCGGGTCGAAGCCCGAGCTCGCCGACTCCCGGTCGGGTGGGACCTCGAGCTTTCCTCCGGTGGTTCCCGCGGTCGCGGTGCCAACGGTGGTCATGTGATTCACGTCGAGTCGCTGGACAATGCGGCCGAGGCGGTACTGCACTACCTGGACCAGCGGGGATCATCGATCGGCCATGCTCATGTGGAGGTGGCGATCGTCCACCCGGCGGTGGGGGACACCCCGCCGCACACTCCCCGTCCGGCCGTGGCGTCCCACCGCGACCCCGTGCGCGAACCTGAGACGACCGGCCTGGAGATGACGCTGCGACTGCTCTCGGCCCGGGACGCCACGGACACCTTCGGAGACGCCGCACAGCAGGTCTTCCCGTGGATCACGAAACTGCCGGGCTCGCAGATCCCCCAGTGCCGCGCTCAGCTGCTCATCGCCCCAAACACGGTGGTGCAGCACTCCCGGTACGGCGATCTTGAGGACGCAGTCCATCGTTGGCAGACTGCCGCTGGTACCGCCGGGCACCCGGAGCAGGGGCCCGAGGGCAGTACAGGTAGCGCACGCAGCTCAGATAGCGCAGACAGCGGAAGTGGCTCGGGTAGCGCGGACCGGACCGGTCGCCACTTCCTCTCCGAGTACCCGTCGGCGGCCCGGCGATCGACGCCAACGCCTGCGCAGCGTCCTACGAAATCCTCACGCACCGGCCGGCACCGGTAGTGACTCGGTACCTTCAGCCGCAGCGTCCTATCTCACCGGCGCGGTCAGCGAATTCCCTGCCGGCACCGATCCGCACGACGACGGCGACGGACCCCCGTCGAACCGGGCATTGACCCAGGGCAGCATCTTCGCCGCCCACAACGCCCCGGCGTAGGTGTGACCGATCGGTCCGTATTCCTCGTACGTCACCCGCGTGCCCGCCTCGCAGTACTGCCGCGCCAGTGCCCGCGAGTCACCCAGCAACATCACCCCGTCGCCGTCACCCAACGTCGGATGAACCGGCGTGCCCTGCTGCTCCGCACCACCCCCAGCCTGCGCGATGTACTGCGGGTACGACGGAGAATCCACCAGGCCGAGGTTCGTGTCGTCCAACACCCTACGCACCGGCGGCACGTCATCCGGCGTCGGGTACTCGGCACGGAACAGCTCCTCCCACCGCAGGTGGGCGTAGCGATCCTGCGCATCGGAGATGTGCACACCCTGCATCTCGCTGACCACCTGTTGGCCGTAGTCGGTGAGGTACGGGGTCAGGTCGTCGTCGTAGGCGTTAGCCAGCCCGGCCAGCGCCATGCCCACCACGCCGGACCATTTCGAGCCCTCGCCGGCGTAGTACAGGTTGTGCTCGGTTCGCGGCATCACGCCACCCTGTGCCACACCCACGATGTCGGACGCCACGTCCGGCGCGTAGTCCTCGGCCATCACCGCCGACCACGCCGCGCCGATCGACCCGCCGGAGTAGCCGGTAAGTGCAGTCTTCGAGTCGGCGGCGATGCGTGCCTTCGGGGTCGCGCGGGACGCCCGGATCCCGTCCAGGACGATGTACGCGTACTCCTTGCCCGCGGCGAAGATGCCCCGTTCGCCCTGGATATCCGGCATGATCACACTGTGGCCCTCGGCGAGCAGGGGAGTGACGAACGCGGCCTCGGCGAAGTCCAGCAGCTCGGTCTGGGTACCGCGGGCCAGCATGCGGGAGGGCCCGTCCGACGGGTTCATCGAGTCGTAGAAACTGGCGTACATCACCGTGTCGCCGGTGCGCGGAACCCCCTGTGGCGGGTGCAGCACGCTGGTGACCGCGGCCGTGGGATTGCCGTTGACAGTGGTGGTGCGGTACTGGATCTGCGTCATGGCGGCTGGGGTGTCCAGCCCGGCAACCTTGGCGGTGACGCTGCGCTGCTTGAGCGGGGTGCCCGGGGCGATGTCGGTGAGCTCGGCGGAGGGCGGGACGGCGAAGAACGCGCCCGGGTCGGCGACGGTGGGGATGGACGCGGTGCTGGCTGTGCTGGCTGCGTTAGCTGCACCAGTGGCATTGTCAGCCTGCGACTGCGCCTCCCCGGCAACCGCGGTGCCCGCGGAAACGATCACACCCAGTGCGAGCGCCGGGGTGAGCAGGGTGGCGGTGAGGGTGCGTCTCCAGGACGGCCGCTGTGCACGAGTGTTCATGAACAAACATTCTATGTGTCCTGGGTCACAATGTGGTCGGAACCTCGGAATGCTGGAACCCGGGACCCGGGACCCGGGACCCGGGACCCGGGAATGCCGAGCCCCACCATGCCGAGGCCCTGAATGTTGGAACTCCGGATTGCCGACAGGGTGGACGCGCCCGAGGAGTGCGCAACATAGACGGAGAGGTCACTTTTCTGCGCCGGACGGGACCTCTCCGTAGCCTTTGTTGTCCGCGCCACCCCAGCCGTCGGAGTGGTCCACGCAGGGGTGTCAGCGCACCCGGTTCGCCTGAGCCACGATGTGGTGCAGTGTGCGCCGCACATGGGGAGGGAGCCGACGTCGTGGTGCGCGGACCATGCCGATCTCGCGTGTGGCCGGCTCACCGTTCGGCCGGATGATGGGTGCCGAGCTGACGCCTGGGGCCTCGGCCATCATCTTCGGCAGGATGCACAGACCCAGACCTGCGGCGACGAAGGAGCGCAGCGTGTGTGAATTGTCCGACTCCACTGCGATCTTCGGGGTGAAACCGGCCTCCTTGCACAGTTCATCGGCGAAGTGACGGGTGGTGTAGCGCGCCTCCATGGCCACGAATGCCTCCGACGCGACCTCGGACAGCATCACTTCCTCCCGACTGTCGATCCGATGCCCCACGGGGATGGTCAGGTGAAAGGGCTGGTTGGTCAGGAAAGTCCAGGAGAATCCGGCGCCGGGAGGACGCGGCCCGATTATCGCGGCGTCCAACTCGCCCTTCTCCACCTTCGTCAGCAACTCCCCGGCAGAACCCTCCGACACGCTGAGGTTCACCGAGGTTTCCGCCTCGGCGATCAGTGGGGCGATACGTCCTGATATCGACCGCAGCGCGCCAAGTCGGACGGGACGTTCATCGCGCCGGGTGAGGACCTCTTCCAGCGTGGTCTCCATGATGTCGAGTGCACGTTCGGCGGCGTCAGCTAGAGCGCGGCCCTCTTCGGTGAGGGTGATGCCGCGGCCTGCCCGGGTGGTCAAGGGGAGCGACAATTCGGACTCCCAGCGGTTAAGTGACCTGCTCAGAGCGGGTTGGGACATGCCGAGTCGCTGTGCCGTCTCGGTCAGCGTCGCCCCTCCGGCGAGAGCTCGGAGGACCGGAAGTGCCCCGGTCAGGCTCGCCAACAGGGACGGGTCGACCGCCGAGGGCTGGTGCACTGAAGACCTCCAGATAACTAATGCGTATGTGGATGAATTGTCCGATCTTGGTATTGGACCGAAAATCTGTGCGGGATGCAAAGTAGGTCGTGCATCACAAGCCCCGACCGGGGTGGTCCACATCACGACAGTACTCGGAGACGACATGATTATTTACGGCACAGCCGTCCTCGCCATATGTGTGTTGGTGGGAAAGGTCATCGGCACAGTGTTGGGCGAAATCGCCGGCATCAACGCCGACATCGGTGGCGTTGGATTCGCCATGATCCTGCTCCTCATGGCCACAGGCTGGTTGCGTAGCAAGAAGCTGCTGCCGGCTCCGACCGAACGTGGCGTCATGTTCTGGTCGGGCATCTACATCCCCATCGTCGTGGCCATGTCTGCGACGCAGAACGTCCGCGGAGCACTCGATGGCGGCGTGATGGCGATCATCGCTGGAATCGTCGTGGTCGTCGCCTCCGTGGCCCTGGTCCCCGCTATCGCCCGGATCGGTGCACCGTCCGAGCCGCTGCCACCCATCACCGAGAAGGAAGAGCAGGACGCCTGACATGGATACTTTCACCAACACCATCATCGGGGTCATCGAGGACAACAGCCTGCTGTTCGCCTTCGCCTTCATCGGCTTGGTCGTCGCCGTCTCCGGATGGATTTCACGCACCTTGACCAAGGGGCATGTCGCCGGATCAGCGGTCGCGATCCTCCTGGGCCTGGTTCTCGCCTACTTCGGTGGCCTGTCCACCGACGGTGAGAAGGGACTTGCGGACCTGACCATCTTTGCCGGCCTCGCCATCATGGGCGGTTCGATGCTCCGCGACTTCGCCATCGTCGGAACCGCATACGGCGTCGACGTCCGTGAGCTGAAGAAGGCGGGTCCTTCCGGAGTGATCTCACTGTTTCTGGGAATCGGAGTCTCCTTCGTGGTCGGTGCTCTCCTCGGACTGGCATTCGGATACCGCGATGCCGAGTCCCTGGTCACCCTCGGAGCCGGTGCGGCGACCTACATCGTGGGTCCGGTGACCGGTACGGCCCTTGGGGCCTCCTCGGAGGTCATCGCTCTCTCCGTGGCAATCGGCTTGGTCAAGGCCATGCTCGGCATGATCGCAGCCCCGCTCTGCGCCAAGTGGATCGGGCTGAACAACCCCAAGTCGGCAATGGCCTTCGGTGGACTGTTGGGCACCACCTCCGGCGTCGCCGGTGGACTGGCCGCCGTCGACAAGCGACTCGTCCCTTACGGCGCCGTGACCTCCAGCCTCTACACCGGCCTGGGCTGCCTGCTCGGCCCGTCCCTCTTCTACTTCCTCTTCCGGATCATCTTCGGCTGACATTCCCGAACACCGCACCCACCGCAACGAAAGGACCAGCATGACCACGACAATCTGGGACACCGACCGCCGCGACAAGGCCGACCGCCTCAGCAACGCGTCCCGCCACGCCGACGGCAAGATCGTCCCCACCGACTCCATCGTCGATCTGCTGCAGGACGTTCTGCGTCCCGGCGACCGGGTCGCCCTGGAAGGCAACAACCAAAAGCAGGCCGACTTCCTCTCCCGGGCGCTGGCCCAGGTTGACCCGGAGCGCATCCACGACCTGCACATGCTTTTCTCCTCGATCTCGCGGCCCGAGCACCTCGACATCTTCGAGGACGGTATCGCCCGCCGAGTGGACTTCGCCTTCTCCGGTCCGCAGTCCGCCCGCGTCGCCCAACTCGTCGACGACGGCACCCTGCAGGTCGGTGCGATCCACACCTACCTGGAGCTGTACTCCCGGATGTTCCTCGACCTGTCGCCGAAGGTCGCGATGGTCGCAGCAGTCTCTGCCGACAAGGACGGAAACCTCTACACCGGTCCGAACACCGAGGACACACCGACGATTACCGAGGCCACCGCATTCCGGTCGGGCATCGTCATCGCCCAGGTCAACGAGATCGTCGACAAGGTGCCCCGGGTGGACGTCCCCGGTGACTGGGTGGACTTCATCGTCGAGGCCGACCGGCCGTTCGAGGTCGAGGCACTGTTCACTCGTAATCCGCGCGACCTCACCGACGTCCATGTCTTGTTGGCCATGCTCACCATCCGCGGTGTATACGAGCGGCACCAGGTCACCTCGCTGAACCATGGCGTGGGCCTGGACACTGCAGCGATCGAGCTGCTGCTGCCGACCTACGGCGAGCAGCTCGGACTCAAAGGCAAAATCTGCACCCACTGGTCACTCAACCCCCACCCCAACTTGATCCCTGCCATCGAGTCCGGATGGGTGGACAAGATCATCGCCTTCGGTGGGGAGGTGGGTATGAGCCGGTACGTCGCCGCCCGCCCCGACATCTTCACCACCGGCCCAGACGGCACACTGCGTTCCAACCGCATGGCCGCCCAGTCCGCCGGCCTCTACGCCACCGATATGTTCGTCGGTTCCACCCTGCAGATCGACCCGCACGGAAACTCCTCGACGGTGACCCAGGGCCGACTGGCCGGCTTCGGCGGTGCCCCGAACCTCGGCGCGGACTCACGCGGTCGGCGGCACTCCAGCCCCGCCTGGTTCGACCTCGCCGAAGGCCGCGGTTCCCTCGGTGTGGAACGCGGACAGAAGCTGGTCGTCCAGATCGCCGAGACCTTCAACGCCGGGTCCGAACCGAAGTTCGTCGAGCAGCTCGACGCCGTCGCGGTCGGCAAGAACGCCAACCTCGACCTGGCGCCCGTAATGGTTTACGGCGACGACCTCACCCACCTCGTTTCCGAGGTCGGCGTCGGCTACCTCTACAAGGCGCAGAGTATCGACGAACGACGTCGGACCGTCGCCGCCCTCGCCGGTGTGACCCCGCTGGGGCTTCAGACGACCCCGGAGGACGTCGCCGAACTGCGCCGCGACGGGCTACTCGCTCTGCCGGAGGACCTCGGTGTCCGTCCGTCGGACGCCAACCGCAGCCTGCTCGCCGCTCACTCCATGGAGGAGCTGGTCGACTGGTCCGGTGGCCTCTACGATCCGCCGGCGAAGTACCGGAGCTGGTGATCGCCGTGACCACCGCAATCACTGCAGCCACCATGACCCCCGCGGTCGAAACAACCACCCGAATCACGGTCGCCCGGTCGCTCGGCCGCGCAGCGGTAAAAGCCCTGCTGGACGAGGTGTACCTGGTCGGCAAGCCTGGTCTCGTCGGTCCAGAGAGCGCCCGCGGCCACTCCGACATGGACGCTTCGCTCATGAGGGACTCCGCCCGGAGCCTGCAGGACACCTTCACCGCCTTGGCCGAGCTTGGCGCCGAGGTCCCGGTCGGCCAGGAACTGCGCGACGCCCTGGGCAGGATCGGACGCGGCGGGGAACGGCAGATGATGACCGTCACCGGCGGGGTCAACACCCACCGCGGAGCTATCTGGAACCTCGGGCTGCACGTCACCGCCACCGCCGCCCTGCTGCAGCAGGGGACCCCGACAACGGCGGAGGCGATCACTTCGCGTGCCGGAGCCATTGCTTCATTTCAGGACAGCATCCTGAAGAGCAACGCAGCTGATACAGCAGACCAGAACTCCGGAGTAGGCGAACGTCCCGGAGCCCGGGCACGTCGGACCTACCGGGTCGGCGGCGCACTCTCGGAGGCCGCCAGCGGTTTCCCCCATGTTCGTCGGATCCTCGACGCCTTCGCCCACGCGAACTCTGTCGGTCTGGAGTCGGACGATCGACACCTCCACGGTCTTCTGACCTGCATGGGATCGCTCGTTGACACCTGCCTCCTGCACCGCGGCGGTATGGCCGGACTGGACCTGGTCCGTACCGGTGCAGCAGCCGTCACCGCTGAGACCGTCCGGACCGGACGCCTCGACCACGTCGGTGTTCGTGCCCTGGACGCCCGGATGACCGATGCCTCCCTGTCTCCCGGCGGCAGTGCTGATCTACTGGCCTGTGCCCTGTTTCTGCAGGACCGCCCCGACCTGCACCGCCCCGCCCACCACCACAACGAAGGACTGACATGCAACTGATCACCGGAACCTACAGCAGCGGAACCCGGATCGACCGGGATGTCCACATCGGCGTCGTCGGCTCGGGCGACCTCGAGGTCCTGCTCACCTCACCGTCCGAGCCCGGTACCACCACCGTCCGGGTCCGCACCTCCGTCGATGGCTTCGACATCACCTGGCGGCGCGTCCTCGACCGCTTCTTCGAGAGCAACGACATCGCCTGTGACGTCGAGATCAACGACTTCGGTGCCACACCCGGCATGGTTTCCGTCCGTCTCTCGCAGGCATTCGACCTGGCTTCCCACGAGGACGCCTCCTCCGCCGCCGACCCCACCCGTGGATCCGACGGCATGCCGTTCACCGAGCTCACCGCCCGTCAGCGGGCCGCGGCCATCCTCGACCCCGGAACGTGGCGTGAGATCCTCGGGCCGTCCGACCACGTCGAATCCAGCCACCTGGAGCCCCAGGGCATCGTGCCCGCCGCCGACGACGGGGCGGTCATCGCCCGCGGCACCATCGACGGCACCCCCGCGGCCGTGGTGGCCCTGGAGGGACGCTTCCAGGGTGGCGGCATCGGCGAAGTCTCCGGCGCGAAGATCGCCGCGGTGCTGGAACGCGCACTCGTCGATGCCGAAGCCGGTCAGCCGGTCAAGGTCGTCCTGCTCCTGGAGACCGGAGGCATCCGACTGCAGGAGGCGAACCTGGGTCTGCTGGCCATCGCCGAGATCCACGCCGGCATCGTCGCCCTGCAACGGCACACCCCGGTGACCGCGGTCATCGCCGGCATGGTCGGCTGCTTCGGTGGCATGGGCATCGCCGCCGGTCTGTGCGACCACATCGTGATGACCCGGGCGGGACGGCTGTCCCTCAACGGGCCGGAGGTTATCGAGACCGAGGCCGGGATCGAGGAGTTCAACTCCTCCGACCGCGGCACCGTGTGGGCGGTCACCGGCGGTGAGCACCGTGTGAACACCGGACGGGCGGACGACCTGGTCGCCGACACCGCCGACGCCGTGCGGGACGCGGTCATCGCCTGCGGAACCGATCCCGCCACCGTCCACCGCGCCGACAAGGTGGACGACCTCCTCGCTGAACTGGCCGACACCACCACCGAAAGGACCGCCCGATGAACACCCCAGAAAAGAACACGAAGAAGAACACGGAGCAGACCGCACCGGAGTACGGACGTGCCTGGTTCACTGCTCTGAACTGCGGTGACACCCCCACCAGCGGATCTCTGCTCACCGGACAGACCACCCTTGCCGACGGAACGGTCGCACCCCTGGCCGCCGTGGTCCCCGACGCTGACAGCCGATTCCCCCGGGCCCGAAACGGCGAGGTCGGACTCCGGGAGTCCCTGGAACTGGCCGCCTGGGTTCGTGGTCTCGACAGTGACACCAGTGTCCCGCTGATCCTGGTCATCGACGTGCCCAGTCAGGCCTACGGCATCGTCGAGGAGCGCTTCGGACTGAACACCACGATGGCCACCGCCGTGAACGCCATCGCGCAGCAGCGGCTCGACGGTCGTCCGATTGTCGCCCTGGTGGTCGGCAAGGCCATCTCCGGTGCCTTCCTCACCTCTGGTCTGCAGGCCAACCGCATCGTGATGCTCGACCACGACGGTGTCCAGGTGCAGGTGATGGGTAAGAAGGCCGCGGCCCGGATCACCCGGCGCAGTGTCGAGCAGATGGAGGCTGCGGCGAAGAACGTGCCCGCGATGGCCTTCGACGGAGCGTCCTTCGTGACCCTCGGTGGCGTCTTTGACACCGTCGCCCCGTCCAACCCGGCGGATCCCGCCGGTGACGACCTCACCGCTGCCCGGGAGGCGGTCGGCCGCGCGCTGGCCGACATCCGCGAATCCGGCGACCGGGATCTCCGTAGCCGACTTGAGTCGGAGGCGGCAAAAAGATCCCGGGCGCTGTCCCGGACCGTGCGCCAGGAGGTGGACGCACAGTGGTGACCGGATTGACCAGGCTGACCCAGGTGACCGGCATCGCGGTTGCCAGGGTGCATGATCTCGTCGAATTGTCTCCGACGGCGGTGATCGAACTCTGTGGGCAGGCAGCGCAGGACGGAGCGTCCTGGGTTGCGGAGAGCTTGGACACCTCGGCCTGGGCCGTGGTGCGGCGAGCACGTCCGGTGCACGGGCACAATGTGGCGGTCGGGGTGCGCGGCCCGCTGCGTCACCAACGGTGGGGTGCCGAAGTTCCGGTGAGCGACATCGTCCGGACCCTCAGCCCTGATGACCTGGCATTCCGTGGTGTGCCGCGACGCCACCTCCCGGCTTTCCATGCCTTGTCCTTGTTGCAGACCCCTGATGCACGGAATCTGTTTCCGGGCCCGTGGGGTCCCGGCGGAAGCGTCGGTGCCGAACTCGCCGGCGGGGTGGAGAGCGTCCATGCTAAGAGCGACCTTGACCTCGTCGTGCGGGTGGCGGAGGTGCCGGACGCCGCTACGCTGGAGGCCGTGAACCAGGTAGTCGCAGCAGTGGGGGAGAAGGCCGATGCGCAGGTTGATGTGCTGGTCGAGACCCCGCACGGTGGGATCCATCTGTCCGAACTACTGGCATCCGTGTCTGACGGTGCTGCCGATGGAAAACGCGGTGGCTCGGTGGTCGCCCGCACACCTGATGGTCCTGCGCTGCTCTATCCCTGGGGCGCATCATGACCACCGTCCTCCTGTTCGGCGGCCAGGGGAGCCAGACCACGGGCATGCTCCACGAATGGTCGAACCTGCCCCAGGTAGTCGCGCACGTGGCGGAGGCCTCGGAGGTGTTGGGAGAGGACGTCCTGCAACTCGATGCTGCCGAAGCGCTGACCGGCACCCGGGCCGTCCAGCTCTCTCTGCTGATCCTGCAGTGCGGCATCGCCGCCGCCCTGGAAGATACCGGACTACGGCCTGATATCGGTGCCGGTCACTCTCTCGGTGGGTGGAGTGCCGCCGTCTCAGCCCGTGCGCTCGACTTCTCTGACGCCGTGCGTCTTGTGGACATTCGGGCGACAGGGATGGCCGCAGCCGCGCCCGATGGCTATGGCATGTCCGCGGTCATGGGTCTGCGACAACCAGCCATGGAGCAGCTGGTCGCCGAGCTCCGCGATGAAGGTCATGACGCCTGGCTGACGAATGCGAACACCCCGACCCAGTTCACGGTGTCCGGGTCGGAGTCGGCATTGGAATCGGTCTACGACCGTGCGGCCGATGCGGGGGCGACGAAGGTCGTGCGGTTGGCCGTCGCAGTGCCGGCTCATAGTCCGTTGATGGAGCCCGCGCGGGACGCCCTCGCTGTTGCCGCACGTGACGTGACCGTGGGGACGCTCCGGTACCCGGTGCTGGCGAACACCAACGGGCGGTTGCTGCGTCGGGCCGACCGGGTAATCGCGGATCTTGTGGACTCGACGTCCTTGCCGGTGCAGTGGACGACGGGGATGTCCACACTGGCCGAACGTGGTGTGGACTGCTGGGTCGAGACTGGTCCGGGACGCACGTTGCTCGGGATGCTGCAGGGATTGTCGTGCAAGGACCGCAACTGGACGGTCGACGGCATCGGCGTGGAGGAGGCCGTGACCCGCTGGCGCGTGTTCCGGTGACCGTGGTGGTTGGGTGACTCCACACAGCTTGCCATCGGGCGAAAGCCACCTCGATTCCGGCCATCTACACTGACCAGCCGACCACTTACGATGCCAGCAGCATCCCTGGGCCAAACAGCTGGACCTGGGAACCGACGACCTGGAACGCATGACCAGTTTCCTCACCGCAGTCGAGGGGCCGCAGTGGACAACATTTTGTTCCACGATGACTGCCCGCGGAGGAGACGGAGTAGTCCGCAGCGTTACTCGCCGCAGCAGACGCAACAGCCGGGGTCGCGGTCTGGCATCCTTGGGGAACCTCCGACGCCGACCGAAAAGAGTGCCCCATGCCGCACGCCCCGGATGCACGGAAACGCCTGATCTACGGGCGGGTGTTCTCGGTCCTGCTGATCCTGCTGTGGTTGGGCGTCGCAGCCGTCGGCGGCCCCAAGTTCGGCGAGATCAGCGAGGTCGCCACCAACGGCCAGTCAGCGTTCCTGCCGGAGTCGGCCGAATCCACCGTCGTCGTTGACCGGCTGGAGGACTTCCAGGATTCCGGGGCAGCCCCGGCCATCGTCGTCATCACCACCGAGGACGAGGGCAACAGCGGAGCCAGCCAGGTAGACCCGGCTGCGCTCGCAGGCTTGCCCGACCAACTCGCCACAGCTGTCAACGAGGTGGACGGCACCACCGATTCCATGGCCAGCCCTCCGCTTCCCTCCGAGGACGGCGAAGCGGTGCAGATCATCGTCCTACCGTCCGAGGCCACGGCACCGGCGGATGCCGTCGACGCGCTCGACGAGGTTCTGGGCACCGGCTTACCCGCAGGTCTGGAGGCACAGGTCACCGGCCCCGCAGGGTTCAGCGCCGATCTGTCGGCGGCCTTCGCCGGCATCGACGGACTGCTCCTGCTCGTCGCCGTGGCAGCGGTCCTGGTGATCCTCATCCTGGTGTACCGCTCACCCTTCCTGCCGCTGATCGTGCTGCTGAGCTCGATGGTTGCCCTGTGCGCGGCCGTGCTGGTCAACGTCGCCCTGGCCCGGGCCGGGGTGGTTATGATCAACGGCCAGATCCAGGGCATCCTCTTCATTCTCGTCATCGGCGCGGCCACCGACTACGGGTTGCTGTACACCGCGCGCTACCGCGAGGAACTCAAACGGCACGACAGCACCTGGGCGGCCACCGCGGCGGCACTCCGTGGCACCTGGCAGCCCGTGCTCGCCTCCACGGCCACGGTGATTGCCGGCCTGCTGTGCCTGCTGCTCTCCGACCTGGCCTCGAACGCCGGCCTGGGACCGGTGGCCTCCGTCGGCATCGCCGCGGCGTTCCTGACGTCCCTGACATTCCTGCCCGCCGTCCTCGCGCTGCTGGGCCGCCGGGTCTTCTGGCCGAGGATTCCCAGGCAGGACGACTCGGCCACCGGCGGAACCGCCGTGACCCGAGACGGAATCTGGGCCCGTATCGCCGCGCGGGTGGAACGAGGTCCGCGCCGTATCGCCGTCGGGGTCGGGCTGGTGTTGGTCGTCGGCTGCGCCGGATTGGTCACCCTCGACGCCGACGGGATCCCCACCAGTGACTACGTCATCGGGCAGAGCGACGCCCGCGACGGGCAGGATGCCCTGGACCGCCACTTCCCGGCCGGCTCCGGCACCCCCACCTACGTCCTGGTTCCCGAAGACAACAGGGCTGCGGTGGAATCGACGGTCGCCGGCATGGAGGGTGTGCAGTCCGTCGACATCACCTCCGGCAACGGCACCGGGCCCACTGTGGTGGACGGGGAGGTGCTGCTGGAGGTCACGCTCACCGACTCGCCGTACTCCGATGAGGCGGAGGACACCGTCCGAGAGATCCGCGGCGGGACGGGCGACCTCGGTGCGAAGGTCGGCGGGACCACCGCCACGGAACTGGACACCAAGGACACCTCGGTGGCCGACCGCACGGTGATCATTCCGCTGGTGCTGCTGGTCATCACCCTCATGCTCGCCGTCCTGTTGCGCTCCCTCGTTGCGCCGCTGGTGTTACTGGCCACGACCGTGCTCAGCTTCGGCACGGCCCTGGGTATCGGCGCGGTGATCTTCACCCTGATCGGCTTCACCGGCGCGGACCCGTCGGTACCGCTCTATGCGTTCGTGTTCCTCGTCGCGTTGGCCATCGACTACAACATCTTCCTGATGACCCGGGTCCGTGAGGAGGCCACCGTGCACGGCACCGCAGCCGGGGTGAGCCGCGGCTTGGTCAGCACCGGCGGCGTGATCACCAGCGCAGGCATCGTGCTGGCGACGACGTTCGCTGCCCTGCTGGTGATCCCGATCCATTTCCTGGTGCAGTTGGCGATCATCATCTCGCTCGGCGTGCTGATCGACACTTTCCTGGTGAGGACGTTCCTTGTCCCGGCTCTGACGCACATGCTCGGGGACCGGATCTGGTGGCCCGGTCGGCCGGGTCGGCTGGGTCGGCCTTCCGCCCCGCAACATAGACGGAGAGGTCATTTTTGGAGGCCAGACGTGACCTCTCTGTCTATGTTGCGGGCAAAGGCGGTCTGGTACTCAGCCCAGTCATGCGACCTTCGCCAGGTCCCCCGTTACGATGCCACCGCGGAGCCTGGTGGCACGATCCCCTTTGGTGGTGCCGCCTCTGTGCTTGTGTTTCCCACGGGCGGCACCGGTAGCGTGTTCTATGCCTTGGTGTCCCCGGTGTCCCCGGTGGACTCGGTTGACTCGGTTGACTCGGTTGACTCAGCGGATTCGTTGGCCATGGCGGACGCGGCGACCTCAGTGTTGTCGGCCCCCTCGGCGGACGCAGCGACTCCGGCAGGCTCGCTGTTCTCAGCGGACCAAGCGGCTTCAGAGCCCTCAGAGCCCTCAGAGCCCTCAGAACCCTCAGCGTCCTGCCTGTCCGTAGCGTCCTCGGCCACCGTGCGGCGTCCACGTGCAGCGGCCACGCCGATGAGCGCGATACCGAGGACCACCCAGCCGAGCATCACCAGGATCGGCTGAAGGATGGCCGCACCGTCGAAGAAGGCGACCGAACGGGTGGCGTCACCTGCGGCACCGATCGGCAGGAACTGGCCGATCGTGCCCCAGGGCGAAGGCAGCCAGTCCGGTCCGGCTGTGAGCCCCGACAGCGGATTGGCGATCAGGATCGTGATCAGCGCGCCGATCCCCAGACCCGCATAGCCGAACAGGGCCTGCAGTCCGATGACGAACAGTGAGGTCGCGGCGATACCGAGTGCCAGCACACCGGAGGTTGCCCAGTAGTTCGCGTCGACGGTGCCGTAGCCGAACTGCAGCATCGCGCCGATCGCCAGACCGGCCAGTGCGGAGAATGCCAGGGACCCGATGATGCGCACACCGTAGCGCTTCTTGAACACGATCGACAGCGCCGCCGCGGAGATCACACCGCCGAAAGCCAGCGGCAGCGCCAGCCCGGTCAGGCCGGAGGCGGCGGGGTCGTAGTCGGTGGTGGGGGCGACGTCCTGCATATCAACCGGCAGGCCCTGGGCCTGCAAACCCTGGGCGATACCGCTGAGCATCTGGACGTAGGGCTGACCTGCGCCGGAGGCGGCGTAGAACATCGCGCCCTGGTCGGACAGCGCGATGGCGCCGACGGAGTCACGGTCGGCCACGGCCGCCTCGGCGGCGGCCTCGTCCTCGACGGTGGTGAACTCGAATGCCCCGGGCTGCTGTTGGTCCAGCATTTCGGTGATCTGCGAGACGGCCTCGTCGGGCCCGGAGATGCTGAGGGGGAGGTTCTCTGCGCCCGAGTTGTACTGCGGGGTGAGGAAGGCGAAGAGCATCAGGGTCACCGCGGCGGTGAGGCCGAGGACGATGGCCGTGAGCTTGCCGCCGATCGACGGCGAAGCCTTGTCGGACGCGCTGTCGGACGCACTGCCGGCCGCAGCGTCGTCCGTGGCGACGGCCGCAGCCTCGTCCGGGGTGCCGGACGCGTTGTCGGCCGCAGGATCAGGCGCAGTGTGAGGCGCAGTGTGAGGCGCAGTGTCAGGCGCAGTGCCGGGCGCAGCAACTGCTGCGGCGTCGGACGTTCTGTCGCCCGCCGGTTGGGTGGGCTCGGACCGATCGGACATCGGGAACCTCCGTGTTGTCGAGAGAGAGAGTATATGGAACGTGAGGTTCCATTGGCTGTTGGGGACGGTAACGTCCCGCATGGGTGATGGCAATATGGACAGCAAGATCGGCAGAGAGTAGGCAGCAGCTAGACAGCGGTAATCAAGGAGATTGATCCGTGTGCGCAGATGCCAGTGGCAACCGGGAGGCGCTCATCGCACCCTTGCCACTGCAGCGGCACCGGACATGCACGGCTGGGTCCTCGACACGGTCATCGACGGGCTCGGGGGAAACGCTGGAAAGCACGGTTGACGTCGGTATGCGCGGTGTCGCTGAGTGCGCGGAACGGGGAGGGGACCAGGCGTGACGACGGTGCCGCCCACGTCCCGACGAACTTTCCGCCGCGCACTATTGTCCGACGGAACACCCCGCGGTTACCGGGCGCGACCTGCTCGTGGTGCTCGGCGGTCATGAAGCTCAGCCGGTCGCGGTAGCCCAGCACGATTTCGTCGAAGGCGGGCAGCAGGAAGGTGCCGTGGGCCTTGCGTTTCACCGCGGCGAGGTCGTCGAAGAGGCCGGGGCGGTGCAGGCGCCCGTCGGCTTCCTCGAACAGGTCGGGGCCGCTCGTGCCGTCACCCCTGTCACTGTTGCTTTCGCTGCCACTGCTACTGCCACCGTCGCTGCCGTTGAGTTCCGTCGCTGCCTCCTTGATCAGCGCGACGGGCAGCTTCGTCCACCACGCGAAGTCTCGTAGGTCAGCGGGGCCATGACTGTGCAGGTAGCGTCGCAGCAGTGCCGCGGCCGCTGCGGTGCGGTCGCCGTTGAAGCGTGACTCCAGGTCGGTGCCGTCCGGCAGCCAGGTGTCGGACGCGACGATCACCTGGTCGCCCTGCCGGAACGGGCCGTAGACCGCGGTGCCGTGCAGCATCATGTCGCGGATCAGCAGGTAGCGCATCGACTGGTTGCCGGGCAGACCGCAGGCGATGAACTGCTCGTTGAGCTCGGCTCGGGTCAGCCCGTCCGGGTGCTCGTCGAGGACGTCATGGGCGCGGGCGATGTCGGAGTCGGTCAGCCCGTCGCGCTCCAGCCGACGCCGGGACTCCCTGCGCTGCTGCCTCGAGCACAGTTCGGTGACCCAGCGGGCGTCTTCGGCGGCCAGGGCGAAGACGGTGGAGCGCATGGGGTAGCTGCGGACGATCGCCCCGCGGTCGAAGGCATCCGTGACCTGCTGTGCGGCATCCTTCTGATCCGTCTGTTTCCGATCTCTGAGGCGTAGCGCGATCGAGCTGATCACCCCGCCGAGCTCCTGGCCCTGCATCGGACCCATGGCGGTGAGGACCCCT
>DHCFJ07801__coassemble_1655_pt1 | contig 35154 bp, 35 predicted proteins | sample DHCFJ07801__metabat2_low_PE_008 | metagenome-assembled genome bin DHCFJ07801
CCGGAGGCCTTCCACACATCGGTGGGCTGGATGAAGGAGGTGTCCACACCGACGACGTCCTGACGTGAGGTCACCATGTGGCGCCACCACTGACGCTTGATGTTCTCCTTGAGCTCCACGCCCAGAGGGCCGTAGTCCCAGGCGGAACGGGTACCGCCGTAGATCTCTCCGGCGGGGAACACCAGTCCCCTGCGCTTGCAGAGATTGACGACGGTCTCGATATTGCTGGCAGCCATGAGCTCGGGGTACTCCTCATTGACGAACGTTGACGAACATTAGGGAACGTGGCCTGACAGGGTGGTCAGGTGATCACGACTATCCTACCGTTGCACCGGGTCGAAGCCACCCCCGGCCCTCCCACCGTCATCAGGGTATAAAAAAGGACCCGCGAAGGGGGGGGGTTATCGCGGGTCCCGGCCGCGCTGTCCTCAAAGAGGATGGGGCCTGGTTCCCCGTTTGATGGGATCGACTTAGGGGGGGGACAAGCGATCCCTGGGGAACTGGCACTAATTTACGGCTGTTGTGGCATGTCTGTCAAATCACACCATCGTGCCTGGTGACCACCCCTGTTTTCGACACGATACACCCCATCAGAAGCGATCTCGGGTTAGGGTTGGGTCACGATGAATACACCACAGATCGGACAGCGCAACACCCGCCAGCGCGCGGCGGTCGTCGAGACGCTCGATTCCCTCACCACTTTCGCCAGTGCGCAGGACATCCACGCCACCGTGACCCAGCACGGACACAAGGTGGGACTCACCACGGTGTACCGCACGCTCCAGCAGCTCAACACGCAAAATCTGGTCGACACCCTGCAGGACGACAGCGGTGAGATGCTCTACCGCAGCTGCAGTTCTGTGCACCACCACCATCACCTGGTCTGCACGTCCTGCCGGAAGGCCGTCGAGGTCGACGGCGGGCCGGTCGAGGGGTGGGCCGCCCAGGTGGCTGAGACCCACGGGTTCGTGCTGACCGGGCACACCGCCGACGTCTTCGGGCTGTGTGCCGAATGCGCCCGCGCGCAGCGGTCCTGAGCGCAGTGACACGCAGGTAGGGCTGCTACCCCACCGCGTCGAACATGCTGCCCAAGGCGAAGGTCGCCGCGGCCGCACCGACACCGATGGCCAACTGACGCAGGGCGCGCAGCCACGGGGACACACCGGAGAGCATCCCGACCAGTCCACCGGTGATCATCAGCACCACGCCGACCAGCACGACAGCGACGACGATGGCGGACAGGCCGGTCATTCCGAAAAACAACGGCAGGACCGGGACCAGCGCGCCAGCGCCGAAGCACAGGAAGCTGGAGATCGCGGCGGACATGCCGGACCCGGTCTCCTCCTCGGCCTCGACCACCGCCCCGGTGTGGATGTCGCCACCGGTGACGTCAGTGTTCAGCTCGGTGTCCAGCTCTTCTTCCAGCTCCGCACCGTCGCGCAGCTCCTGGAGCCCCTCCAGCTCGGCGATCTCGGCGAACACCGCCGCGGCCTTCTCCTTCGCCGCCTCCGGGTCCAGCCCACGTGCGCGGTAGACCAGCTCCAGCTCATTGCGCTCGACATCCAGCTTCGGCACCGCCGTGCGGGTGTCCGGATCCGGGGTGGATGCCGCGAGCAGTTCTTTCTGGCTGGTCACCGACACGTACTCGCCGGCGGCCATGGACAGGGCGCCGGACAACAGGCCGGCGATACCGGCGGTGAGCATCGTGGCCTGGCCGGCCCCGGCACCGTACATGCCCAACAGCAGGGCCAGGTTCGAGACCAGGCCGTCATTCGCCCCGAAGATCGCCGCCCGGAAGTCCCCGGACATCTTGGCCCGACCCCGTGCCGCCAACCCGCGGACGATCTCGGCGTGGATCGCCTCGTCGGCTGCCATCTGCTCGGTGGCGTCGTTGTCCGACAGGTAGTGGTTACGGGTCTCGGCCGACTGCATCAGCCCGAGCACGAACACCGAGCCGAAACGTCGGGACATCCAGGCCAGGATGCGGGTGTCCAGGCTGGCCCGGCGCGGCAGGCCGACCTCATCGCCGAGCCGGGCACGCCAGTACTCTTCATGCCTGGACTCGGCGTCGGCGATGGCCAGCAGGATCTCACGTTCCTCACCGGTCTTCTTCCGGGCCAGTTCCCGGTACACCGCCCCCTCGGCCCGCTCGTCGGCGAGGTAACGGCGCCACCGGTTCAGCTGACGCTTGGTCGGCTGCGTCGGCCCGATCCCGACTGCATTCGCATCGTTCACGTCACTCACTTCACACCGCCGAACCGCCGGTCCCGTTTGGCGTACTCGTACACCGCATCACGCAGGTGGGCGCGGGTGAAATCCGGGAACAGGACGTCCTGGTAGACCATTTCGGCGTACACCGACTGCCACGGCAGGAAGTTCGAGGTGCGCTGCTCACCGGAGGGGCGCAGGAACAGGTCGACGTCCGGCATCTCCGGTTCATCCATGTGGGCTGCGACGAGTTGCTCATTCACGTCACGGGGACGCACCCGCCCGGCGGCGACATCCTCGGCGATTGCACGGACCGCGTCGGTGATCTCGGCGCGTCCGCCGTAGTTCACGCACATCACCAGGGTCATCTTCGTGTTGTCCGCGGTCTGCCGCTCAGCCTTCTCCAGCTCGGAGATCACGCTGCGCCACAGCCTGGGCCGGCGTCCCGCCCAGCGCACCCGCACCCCCTTGGCGTCGAGTTCGTCCCGCCGACGCCGCAGGACGTCCCGGTTGAACCCCATGAGGAAGCGGACCTCGTCGGTGCTGCGCCGCCAGTTCTCGGTGGAGAAGGCATAGGCCGAGAGGTAGTCGACGCCAAGCTCAAGGCACTCGTCAACGGCGTCCATCAGGACGGCCTCGCCCCGCTTGTGGCCGTCGGTGCGCGGCAGCCCCCGCTCCTGGGCCCACCGCCCGTTACCGTCCATCACCAGGGCGATGTGCTTGGGGATCAGCGCGGCAGGGATCTCAGGGTTGTTCACGGTCCATATTGTGCCAGAGCTTAGCGTCCGCCGACAGGCCCCACCCGGCCAAACACACAGTCAGGGGTGTGCGGTGGTTAGAGCGCGACGAACGCCTTACAGGCTGACTCGGTCTGGTGCCGCACATGGGCGGCCAACAGGTCATGGGCGACCGACAGCAGGTGCGAGCCCTCCGGTGAGGCGGCGATCGACGCGAGGGTCTCCATCGCGGCCGGCTGCGCCTCCCCGGTGCGGGAGAGCAGCCACAGCACGCGCACAGCCTGCGGCGGCGGGGTGAACGCGCCCGGGGGTCGGCAGGTGGTGCACACCGCTCCCCCGGCCAGCGGGTGGAAGGCGCGGTGGGGACCGCGTCGTCCGCACTGGGCGCAGTCCACCAGGCTCGGCGCCCACCCTGCCAACCCCAGGGCCTGCAGGACGAACCGGTCGGCGGTCGTCCGCGGTGGCAGGGTGTCGCCGGCTGCGAGATCGGCGAGCGAGGCGTCCAACAGGTCAACGACGTGTCCGGCCTCCTCGACAGAGCCCTGGACGGTGATCTCGGCGATCTCCAGCATCGCCACCCCGGCGTAGAACCGGTCGACGTCCGCGACGATCTGTGGGGCGTAGGTGGCCACCGTTGCGGCGTCGGTGACAGTGGCCAGTCCCCCGCCGGAGAGGGTGGCGTTGCGTGGCGGGTAGATCTGGACGTCGACCCGGCAGAAGCGGTCGAGTTTCGCCCCGAACCGCGACCCCACCCGTCGGATCCCCTTGGCCACGGCACGCACCAGCCCGTGCTCGCGGGTCAGCAGGACGAGGATCAGGTCGGCTTCCCCCAGTTTGTGGGTACGCACGACAAAGCCCTCGTCCCGGTAGTGGGGACGAGGGCTCCGGGACATGCCCGACAGTCTAGCCAGCTAACGTCGCTGCTGCTCGACCGCCTGACGGTAGTCCATGGCCTGGGTCGCCTGGGCGATACGGACATTGGACAGGAAATTCTCCAGGCCCATACGCAGCAGCATCAACAGGAAAACCATCCAGACCGTCAGCAGCACCAGTCCAACCAGTCCGAGGATGAAGTCCCCGGCGCCGGCGTCCCCGACCGCCATACCGAAGAGCACGGTGATGATGGCGACGAGCCACGCCAGCCCCAGCGCGATCACACCCAAGGCGTAGGCGATCTTCACGATCGACGGGGTGGCGTAGCGGGTGAAGCCGAAGTCGAACAGGGAGCTGAACAGCTGGTCCCTGTGGGTTCCGGTGGTCACCGGCGGGGCGGGGGCGGCACCTGCCCCGTAGAGCGGCGGCTGGTTGCCGTCACCCTGTGAGTAGCTGCCGAAGAAGGGGAAGCCACCATCACGTCCGGCGCCACCCCACCCGTTACGGTCGTAGCCGTCGTTACCGCTGTTACCGTCGTTACCGCTGCCGTCGCCGGGGGTGGTCATGGGTCTCCTCCAGGTGTCAATGGGTCACCGACGAGACTAACACCGCGGCGCACCCGCCAGCGGTCAGAACCCCAACTTACCGAGCTGCTTGGGGTCGGACTGCCAGTTCTTCGCCACCTTCATGTGCAGGTTGAGGAAGACATTCTGCCCAAGCAGATCGATGAGTGACTGCCGCGAGTTGTGGATGATCCGTCCCCAACGACGGTTGTCCTTGCCCCGCAGGATCCGCTTCTGGCCTTCGCGCTCGACGAAGATCACCGCGTGGACGTCCAGCACGCCCTCCCGGTCCTCGGACGGCAGCACCTCCTCAATCTGCACCGCCACCGAGTGCGGCAGTTCGTCGTGCAGCCCCGACAGGGCAGCCTCGCGGATCAGCTCGGACATGCGGGTGTCGCGGTCGTCGTCGGTGACGTGGTCGTCCGGGTAGAACTTCGGGCCTTCCGGCAGCGCGGCGGTGATGACGTCCAGCAGGACGTCCAACTGCACCTGTTCAGTCGCGGACACCGGGATGACCTCGGCATTCGACTCAGCCCCGCCGAGCATCTCGTGCAGCGCCATGAGTTGTGCGCCGACCTGGTCCTTCGATGCCTTGTCCAGCTTGGTGACGATACCGATCACCGGGGTCTTCGGTGCCGCGGTGCGCACCGCCTCCAGGATCCAGCGGTCGCCGGGGCCGATCTTCTCGTCCGCCGGGATGCACAGGCCGATGACGTCGACGTCGGCATAGGTGTCCTTGACGACCTCGTTGAGCCGCTCACCGAGCAGGGTGCGCGGCCGGTGCAGCCCCGGGGTGTCCACCACGATGATCTGGGAGTCGGGACGGTGCACGACTCCACGGATCGGGTGCCGGGTGGTCTCCGGCTGGTCGGCGGTGATGGCGATCTTCTCACCGACCAGGGCGTTGGTCAGGGTGGACTTGCCGGTGTTCGGGCGGCCCACGAAGCTGATGAATCCGCTGCGGAAACCCTCCGGGGCGGCGAACTCTGACCCGGGTGCCGGGGTGGTCGACAGCGCATTGGCGTCCTCCGGCAGGTCGGCGAAGTCCGGGAAGTCCGGGAAGTCGGGGGATTCTGTGTCGTTACTCATCGTGGATCCTTGTCCTCGTCATCATGGTTGTCACGGTCATCACCGTCACGGTCGTCGGCTGGGTCCTGGTTGTCCGGACCGTCCTGACCGTCCGGCCCCGGGGTCGGCCCGGCCACCACGATGGAGCGGATCTTCACCCGACCACGACGATCACGTCCACCTTCGCACGTCAGGTGCAGTCCGGCCACATCGACCTCCGCACCCGGGAGGGGCACCCGGCCGAGTTCGAAGGAGACCAGGCCGGCGACGGTCTCCACCTCATCGGTGATCTCCTGCGGGAACTCCAGGTCAACACCGTTCTCCTCGTACACCTCCACCAGGTCGCCCAGGCTCAGCCAGGAGTCCACCCGGTAGCGGCCCGGGTCGAGGTACTCCACCGGGGCGTCGTCCTCCCGGTCGTACTCGTCGGAGATCTCGCCGACGATCTCCTCGAGGATGTCCTCGATGCTCACCAGTCCGGCGGTTCCGCCGTACTCGTCGACGAGCACGGCGATGTGGATCTGGTCGCGCTGCATGTCCTCCAGCAGGTCGTCGAGCATCCGGGAGTCCGGGACAAACACGGCCTCCCGCATCAGCTCGGACACCGGGGTCGTCCGGGGGCTGGAGGTGGCATCGGAGTCGTAGGTCGCGGCGACCAGGTCCTTGAGGTAGGCCATGCCGACCACGTCGTCGACGCTCTCCCCGACCACGGGAACGCGGGACAGACCGGAGCGCACGCACAGGCGCACGGCCTGGCTGGCGTTCTTGTCGGCCTCGATCCACAGCATCTCCGGCCGCGGCACCATCACCTCGCGGGCGGTGGTGGACGCCAGGTCGAAGACGGACTGAATCATCCGCCGTTCGTCGACCTCCACCACGCCACGCTCAGAGGCGATGTCGACCATCTCGCGCAGTTCGATCTCGCTGGCGAAGGGTCCGTCACGCAGGGCCCGCCCCGGGGTGAACAGTCCACCGAACCACACCAGCACCCTGGCCAGCGGGCCCAGCACCCTGGTGACCGCGACGAGGAACCAGGACGTCCGCATCGACAGGGTGTAGGGGTTGCGTCGACCCATGGTGCGGGAGACGACGCCGACGGCGACGTAGATCAGCAGAGACACCAGTACGATGGCCGCGGTCATGGCCCAGCCCTTGTCCCCGATGAGGTCCAGGGCCACGACGGTGACCAGCACCGCCGCACCTGCTTCGCACACGGTGCGCAGGAGCACCAGCAGGTTGATGTAGGTCGGGCGGTTGTTCATCACCCGCAGCAGACGGGGAGCCCCGCTGCGTTCGTCCTTCACCAGGGACTCGACGCGGGCCAGGGACAGCGAGCTCAACGCCGTCTCCATCGATGACAGCACACCGGCCAGCGGCAGGATCACCAGCAGGGCGATGACCGCGTCGACCGCCACCGGGAGGTCAGGCATCAGCGTCGCTGCCGCTGTCGGCGCTCTCGTCGGAGTCTGCGGCGCTGTCGCTGTACGGCGGCGGCACCGGGTTGTTCCAGCCCTCCTCGTCGCGGTCGGCGGCACTCGGGAACGCCGCGGCCCCCGAGGGCTTCGGGCCGAAGGAGACGCCGCGTTCCTCCTGGGAGTCGTACCAGTCGGCGAGGATCTCGTTCTGCAGTGCGAACATGCACTGCTCCTCCTCGGGCAACACGTGGTCGAAGCCCAGCAGGTGCAGCACACCGTGTACGGTCAACAGGTCGAGCTCGTGGGCCAGCGGGTGGCCGGCCCGGTCGGCCTGGCCGCGGGCGAACTCCGGGCACAGCATGATGTCGCCGAGCACGCCGGGGCCCGGGGGCGGGCCGTCCTTACGTCCCCACCCGGGGGTCAGCTCGTCCATGGGGAAGCTCATCACGTCCGTCGGGCCCGGCAGATCCAGCCACCGCACGTGCAGGTCGGCGATGGTGTCCAGGTCCACGATGTGGATCGACAGCTCGGCACTGGAGTGCACGTCCAGGCTCCACAGCGCGAAGCGGGCGACGTCGATCAGCTCCTCCTCGTTGACCTCGCCGTAGCCGGACTCGTTGAAAACCTCGATGCTCATCGGACCCTTCCTTCCGCACTGCGCCCGGCCTGCTGCCAGCGGCGTTCCGCCTGTCGTTCCTCCCGGTCCTGCCGGGCCAGTTCCTCGTCGGCCGCCTGCGCCGCCTCGTAGCGGTCGTAGGCTTGGATGATGCGTCCCACCAGGTGGTGGCGGACCACGTCCTGCGAGTCGAACTCGGTGACGGTCACCCCGTCGACCCCGGAGAGGATCTCGTGGGCGACGGTCAGCCCGCTCTTCTGGTGGTTCGGCAGGTCCACCTGGGTGAGGTCGCCGGTGACCACGATCTTGGAGCCGAAGCCCAGGCGGGTGAGGAACATCTTCATCTGAGCCGGGGTGGTGTTCTGTGCCTCGTCGAGGATGACGAAGGCACCGTTGAGGGTGCGTCCACGCATGTACGCCAGCGGGGCGACCTCGATGACCCCGGACTCGATGAGCTTCGGGATGGCCTCCGGGTCGAGCATGTCGCGCAGGGCGTCGTAGAGCGGCCGCAGGTATGGGTCGATCTTCTCGCCGAGGGTGCCGGGCAGGAAGCCCAGCTTCTCCCCCGCCTCCACCGCCGGGCGGGTGAGGATGATGCGGGTGATCTCCCGGTTCTGCAGCGCCTGGACAGCCTTGGCGACCGCCAGGTAGGTCTTACCGGTTCCGGCCGGGCCGACACCGACGACGACGGTGGAGTTGTCGATGGCGTCGACGTAGTCACGCTGGCCGAGCGTCTTCGGACGCACCGTCTTGCCGCGACGGGTCACGATCGCCGGCTGGGTGACCTCGGCCATGCCGGACATCTCGGCCCCGCTGTCCTCGGTCGGGGCGCTCACCTGGGCGTTCGTCTGGTCGACGAGGTCGACGGTGCGGCGGGTCAGGTCCGGGGTCACCGCGGAGCCGCGGGCGGCCATGGACTCCAGCTCACGCAGCACCTGGCGGGCACGGGACACCTGCGAGGCCTCACCCCTGACGGTGACGTGGTGTCCACGGCTGAACAGGTCGGCGTCCACGAGGTCCTCGATGACCCGCAGGTTCTCGTCTGCGGTGCCGGCGACGATCGGTGCGGTCGCCGGCTCGAGGTCGACGGTGGTGGACACGATCTTCCTGGGTGGTTGCTTCACAGTGTTCTTTCGGTTCTCCGTGCTGTGGGTTGTGGGTTGTGGGTTGTGCCGTGTTTCTCTGTCTTGCTGCTGCGGCTGAGTCTACTGCACCGGCGAGGTCTCCCCGTCCTTCAGTGGACGGACCCGCAGCGCCGACAGGTCGTCGCTGTAGGAGACCTGGGAGACCGCCCGCCAGTTGTACCCGTCGAGCTGGATCCACAGCAGGTCGCGGTTGATGTCGGTGGTGTCGGACGAGCTTGCTTTGGCGTAGATGGTCCATACCGCCCGGTAGCCGGCCAGGTCGTCGCGGTGGGCGTCGAGGACCTCGTCGACGGCGGCACGGTCAGCGGTGAACAGCAGCGCGACCTCGGCCTCGGTGATGTCGTCCACCGGTGCCTCGGTGACGGTGTCGGCCGTGGTCGTTCCCGGTGGCCAGACCCAGACTTCCGTGTCCGTCTTGATCTGCAGTTTCCTGGCTAGTGCCGCATCGGTGGGCATCGGAACCACTCCTTGGTCCGCGGAATTCCTGGGGCTCCAGGTTAGCACCGGGGCCGGTGCCGCTACCGCGCCCAGCGTCCGGTGAGCACCCCGATCGCGCCCAGGGCGATCGCCGCGGCGCTGGCGGTGCGGTAGACCTCGGGGCCGAGGACGACCGCCTGGCCGCCGAAGCCCGACACCGCCTCGACCTCACGTTCACTGACCCCGCCCTCGGGGCCGATGACCAGGACGATGTCGTCGACGTCCAGGTCGATCCGGGACAGCGGGGTCGCCGCCTCCTCGTGCAGGACGAGCAGCCGCACCGAACCGGGGAGGTCGCCCAGGTGCCGCGGCAGATCGGCGATGTCGCCGAGCAGCTCGCCGACGTCCGCACCCGACAGGCGTCGGGACTGCTTCATCGCGGAAACCGCGGTGGCCTGCCACTTCGCCCGCGCCTTGGCGGTCTTCTTCGCATCCTTGTCCCACCGGGAGATGCACCGGTCGGCCTGCCACGGGATCACCCGGTCGGCACCGGCCTGCACCGCAAGGTCCACGGCCAGCTCGGAGCGTTCCGACTTCGGGATCGCCTGGACCACGGTCACCCGCGGACGGTGGGACGCAGCGTCCAGCACCGCCGAACCGGTCACCCGGCCATCGACGGCCCACTGTCCGGCGACCCCCAGACCCGCACCGTCGGTGAGCACCACGGCTTCACCTTCCCGGATGCGCTTGACCGACGCATGGCGTGCCTCGGCGTCCGGCAGGACGAACGCGCCGGTCTCCCCCACCGCATCCAGCTGCGCGGCGAGGTCGGGGACGAGGAACACCGGGTCGGTCATGGGGACTCCTAGCGTCCGAACTTCTGGCGCAGCCGGGAGAACAGGCCGCCGGACTTCTCGTCCTCGTCGGACTGCAGCCCGGCGGACTCCTTCGACAGCTCACGCAGCTGCTCGAGCAGCTCCTGCTGCTTGCGGTCCACATCGTTGGGCACGGTCACGTCCACGTGCGCGATCAGGTGACCGGCCCCCTCACGGCGCAGGTGCGGAATACCCTTGCCCTTCACCCGCACCACAGCCTCCGGCTGGGTACCCGGATCCACGGTCACCGTGGCGACCGAGTCGTCCAGCAGCGGGACCTCGACGGTGGTGCCCAGGGCGGCGTCCACCATCGGCACCTTCACGGTGACGTGCAGGTCGTCGTTGTCGCGCAGGAAATAGGGGTGCTCCTTGACCTGCACCTCGACGTAGAGGTCGCCGGCCGGTCCGCCACCGGGGCCGACCTCGCCCTTGCCGGCCATCCGGATGCGCATCCCGTCGCGGATACCCGCCGGGATGTTGACCTCGATGTCGCGACGTGCACGGACGCGACCGTCGCCGGCGCACTCCTCGCAGGGATCCTCGATGATCTCACCGGTGCCCTGGCACCGCGGGCAGGCACGCGCCACCTGGACCTGGCCCAGGATCGACTGCTGCACCTGCATGACCTGGCCCTGACCCTGACAGGTCGGGCAGGTCGTCGGGGCGGCCTTGGTCTTCGAGCCGCTGCCCTCACAGCTGTCGCAGACCACCGCGGTGTCCACGGTGACCTCGCGCTCCACGCCGGTGAAGCACTCCTGCAGGGTCAGCTGCATGCGCAGCAGGGCGTCGTTGCCGGGACGCACGCGGGACGCCCGGGGGCCACCACCGCCGCCTGCACCGCCGCCGAAGAAGGCGTCGAAGATGTCACCGAAACCGCCGGCACCGCCGAAGCCACCGGCACCCGGGCCGCCGAAGCCGCCCTGCTGCTCGGGGTCGCCACCGGCGTCGATGATCTGACGCTTCTGAGGGTCCAGGAGGTACTCCTGCGCCACCGAGGCCTCCCGGAACTTCTCCGCCGCCTCCTCGGACGGGTTCACGTCCGGGTGGTACTTGCGGGCCAGTCGACGGTAGGCCTTCTTGATGTCGGACTCCGAGGCCTCCTTGTCGAGGCCGAGGATTCCGTAGTAGTCACGAGCCAAGGGAAATATGCTCCATTAATCGCTGATGGGTATCGCTGACGGGTGTCACTGTGGGGAGGTCAAAAACCCCTCCAAGTGTAGTACGTTCTACTCCCCGCCGAGAATGCGGGATACGTAGTGGCCCACCGCCTGCACCGAACTGATGGTGCCCGGGTAGTCCAGGTAGGTCGGGCCGAGGACGCCCATCCCGCCGAGCAGGGAGTCACGGGACCCGTAGCCGGTGGCCACGACGGCGGCGGACCGCAACTCGGCCGGTTCATTCTCCTCGCCGATCGTCACGCTGACCCCGTAGTTGTCGGCGGCCACATGGTCGCGGGCGGCAGACAGCAGCCGCAGGACGACGACCTGCTCCTCCAGGGCGTCCAGCACCCCGGCGAGTTCACCGCTGCGCACCAGGTTCGGGGTGCCAGCCAGCAGCAGCCGGTCGGTGGGACGTTCCAGCATCGTCTCCACCAGCACCGTGGCGCAGGTCAGTGCGGGTCTACGCAGCAGTGGCGGGACCCGGTCGTCCTCGCCCGCGGCCATCGCGGCGATCGCCGCGGAGGCGTCGTCGAGGGTGTGACCGACGAGTGTCTCATTGATCAGTTCGCGCAACTTCGGCAGCTCCTCGGCGGGCAGTGCCTCGGCGAGGTCCACATTGCGCTGCTCGACCTGGCCGGAGTCGGTGATCAGCACCAGCAACAGGCGGGTGTCCGCCAGCTGCACGATCTCGCAGTGCTTGACCCGGCCGCGGCGCAGGTCCGGGATCTGCACCACGGCGACCTGCCGGGTGAGCTGGGCCAGCAGTTGGACGCTGCGGCGCAGCACGTCCTCCATGTCCACCCCGCCTTCGAGGAAGCCCATGATCGCCTGGCGTTCCGGGCGACTCAGCGGCTTGATCCGTGCGATGCCGTCGACGAAGTGGCGGTAGGCCTTCTCCGTCGGGATACGCCCGGAGCTGGTGTGCTGCTGGATGATGTAGCCCTCGGACTCCAGGACGGCCATGTCATTGCGCACCGTCGCCGAGGAGACCCCCAGGTTGTGACGGTCCACCAGCGACTTGGAGCCGACGGGTTCATGGGAGGAGATGAAGTCGGCGACGATCGCGTGCAACACCTGCGCGCGCCGTTGGCTGGTGGATGATGTGCCGGCGACCTCTCTCTTACTCATGTGGTCCATTATCCACGAAGAACCGCGTCTGCCTCATCCTCTTCATCCTCGGCGAGCAGGATGTCGGTGATGATGCCGTCGGCCAGCAGTCGTCCCTTCTCGGTCAGCCGGGTCCGCCCGTCGACCCGCTCCAGCAGTCCCAGGCCCGCATGGTGGTCGACGGCCGAGGCCGCGTGGGTCAGCAGGGAGTCGTCCAATCCCTCGCGCAGCCGCAGGCCCAGCATGATCCGTTCGGTGTGCACGTCGGCCCCGCTCAGCTGCTCCACCGTGGTCACCGGGGACTTCCCTGCCTCCAGCGCCTCGGCGTAACGTCGCGGCAGTTTGGCGTTCACCAGTCGGGTCAGCCCGTCGTGGTGGCCCTCGGCCCCCGGCGCCAGGCGTACACAGCCGTGTGCCCCGGGCCCTGCTCCCCACCACTGGCCGGAACGCCAGTAGACCAGGTTGTGCTCGCACTCCCCGCCCGGCTTCGACCAGTTGGAGACCTCGTACCACTGCATACCGGCATCCTGCAGTGCTGTGTCGATCATCTCGTAGCGGTCGGCGTAGACGTCCTCGTCCGGGGCCGGCAGCAGTCCCTTACGTACCTTGCGCGCCATCGCCGTGCCGTCCTCCACGATCAACGAGTAGGCCGAGATGTGGTCCACCCCGGTCGACAGGGCGGCTTCGAGGGTGAGCCGCAGGTCGTCATCGGTTTCGGTGGGTGTGCCGTAGATCAGGTCGAGGTTGACGTGCTCGAAGCCGGCTGCCAGTGCCTCGGCGGCGGCCTCGGGTGCCCGGCCCGGGGTGTGGGCGCGTTCCAGGACCTTCAGGACGTGGCCGGCGGCGGACTGCATACCCAGGGAGATGCGGGTGTAGCCGGCCTCCAGCAGGGTCTCGAAGAACTCCGGGGAGGTCGACTCCGGGTTGGACTCGGTGGTGACCTCGGCACCGGGGGCCAGCCCCAGGGAGTTCTTCACCGCCCGCAGGATGCGGGCCAGGCCGTCCGCCCCGAGCAGTGAGGGGGTGCCGCCGCCGAGGAAGACGGTCTCCGGCGGGCCCGTGCGGTCCCAGTCGGCAGCAGCACGCTCGAGCTCCCGTTCCAGGGCGTCGAGGTAGGTGGCGGTGGAGGACGTCCCGTCCTCACCGGGGGTGTAGGTGTTGAAGTCGCAGTAGCCGCACCGTGTGCTGCAGAAAGGCACGTGGATGTACAGACCGTTGCTCATTCCCCCCATGCTATCGGTCTCAGCCGGTCTGCTGGGCCGCGGCCCGTCGGGAACGGATCTTCCCCACGATCTGCTCGACCCGGGCCCGTTCAGCGAGGAAGCGTGGCGGGGCCTCCCCGCGCAGTTCCGTCACCAACGCCGGGTGGTCGCCGACCACCGTGGCGTTCCAGGTGTCGACCAGTTCCAGGGCGTGCTTCTCCGCCCGGGCCAGTGCCTGGGGCAGCAGCACGCTCTGCTCCTCGATCGCGCAGCGGGTCTGCTCGACGACCCATTCGGCGAGTTCGGTGAGCTGGTCAATCACTTCGGTGTTGTGCTTGCGCAGGGTCAGCCGCAGGGTCGCGGTGCTCACCACCGGGGCGGGCGCCTGTTCCACCGGGACGACCTGCTGGTTACGCAGGAAGGACAGGGTGCGTCCCGGGTGGTCGTCGATCACGGCGTTGGCCGACAGCGACGCCGACAGAGAGCCGGAGCGGATGCCGGAGACGAAGGCCTGTCGTAGGCCGTTGAGCTCGGCGAGCGCGACGCGCACCTCGGTACGTCCTCCGGCAACCGCCTCACGGAGCTCCAGGGCACAGTCGCCGACGAGTTCGGTGTCCCAGTCAGCCATGGCCTCACTGAGGTTGTCGATGTACTCGGCGACCTCGTCGCCGATGTCGTACACGCTCTGAGTGAGCTCGCGCAGTCGCAGTCTGGCGGCGTCGTGCACGTGCGTCTCCTCTCACAACGTCCGGTATGCCGTGTCCCCGGTAGGGCAGGGCACAAGTGTATGACAGACCGAACCCCGGTCCAGGGAGGCTGGGCCGGGGCGGGTCGGGATAATTCTCGAATTTACTTCGAGGCTTCTACGTCGAGGGTCCTACTTCGAGGAGTAGATCCAGGCGATGTCGTCGGCGAAGTGCTGGGAGACCACGAAGCGTTTGACCTTCATCGACGGGGACATCTCACCGTCTTCCTCGGTGAAGTCACGGGCGCAGATGCGGAACTTCTTGATGCCCTCGGAGTGGGAGACGGTATCGTTCGCCTCGTTGATGGCGTCCTGGATCTCGGTGCGCAGTACCGGGTTCTTCGCCAGTTCCTTGACGGTGACGTGCTCGGCGATGCCGTTGCGTTTCTTCCAGCCGACCAGGGCCTCCTCGTCGAGAGTGATCAGGGAGCCGATGAACTTCTCATTGTCACCGACGACCATGGCCTGGGAGATCAGCGGGGCGGCGCGCAGGATGTCCTCCAGCGGCCCCGGGGAGACGTTCTTGCCGCCGGCGGTGACGATGATCTCCTTCTTACGGCCGGTGATCTTCAGATGGCCGGTGGGCAGCAGCGCGCCGAGGTCACCGGACCTGAGGAAGCCTTCCTCGTCGAAGCTGTCCTTCGTCGCCTCCTCGTTGTTCCAGTAGCCGTCGAAGACCACGGTGCCCTTCATGAGGATCTCGCCGTCCTCGGCGATGCGGACGGTGTTCCCGCCGACAGGCCTGCCGACGGTGCCGATGATGTTGTCCGGCTCGAAGTTCACCGCGATGGCCGCGGTGGACTCGGTCATGCCGTAGCCCTCGTAGATCCGCACGCCGATGCCCCGGAAGAAGTGCATGAGCTCCGGGTTCAGCGCGGAACCGCCGGAAATGCAGTACTGCAGGGAGCCTCCCAGGGCGGCGCGGACCTTGCCGTAGACGAGCTTGTCGAACAGTGCGCGCCTGGCCTTGAGCAGCACACCGGGGCCCTGTCCGCCGTCCAGGGCCTTGGAGTACTCCACGGCGGTCTTCTCGGCGAGCGGGAAGACCTTCGCTCCGATGCCGCCGCCGTCGACGGCTTTGGACTTCACACCGGCGTGCACCTTCTCGAAGACGCGGGGGACACCGAGGATAATGTGCGGCTCGGCGCGGGAGAACTCCGGGACGAGGGTGGACATCTCGGACCAGTGGGACTGGGACGCGCCGCCGAGGGTGACGGCGAGGGACACGGCGCGGGCAAGGACGTGGGCCAGCGGCAGGAAGGTCAGCGCGCGGTTGCCTTCGACGGCGATGCCGCCGATGGGGTTGGTGAGAATGGCACGTGCCTCGCCGAGCCAGTTCGAGTGCAGCAGGCGGCAGCCCTTGGGCCGGCCGGTCGTACCGGAGGTGTAGACGATCGAGGCGACGTCGGAGGACTTGGTGGCGGCGATGCGCTCCTCGACACGGGCGTCGTCGATGTCCTTGCCGTCCTTGATCAGCTGGTCGACCGCACCCTCGGAGAAGGACAGCACCCGGTCGAGCTGTGCGGCCCCGGCCTCGACAGAACCCTTCTGGCCCTCGTGGACGAAGGTCCGCAGGCGGGTGGCGTGGCCGGACTTCTCGGCAATGCCGATCTTGGCACCGGAATCCTGGACGATCCACCCGCACTGCGAGGTCGACGAGGAGGGGTAGATCGGCACGGAGACCGCACCGGCGGCCATGATGGCGAAGTCCATCAGGGACCACTCGTAGCGGGTGTCGGACATCAGGGCCACGCGGTCGCCCTGTTCGATGCCATTGGCGATCAGTCCTTTGGCGACGTCATACACCTCACGCAGGAAATCGTCGGCCCGGACGTCGACCCACTCGAACTTCCGTGGCCGGCTGTACAGGATCGTCTGGGGTCGCTCGAGGGTGTTGTCCCTGAGCACGGTCAGACAGGTCTCGTTCTCGCCGATGGTGTACAGCGCCTCCGAGGTGTACTCCTGCATGTCTCTCCAATCACTTGAAATTATCGTTGCTGGGTATGCGGTCGGGACGCGCCGTGGCAGCACCCCGACAGTCCACCACCCCGGCAGTCTACGCTGTCACAACCGGGGCAGAACGTGGTCTAGAACACCATGATATATCAATAACTGTGTTGCCATACCCACAACCGCAGAACTTCTTGTGCTGGATCACATCAGGACCGAGACGGCCCACGCCACGACCAGTAGAACCATCAGCAGGGCAAGTGCCTGCCTGACCTTGGAATGGTGTTTCACCGGGATTCTCCTTCTTCACCGTGCACGTCACCGTGCACGTCACTGGGTTCATCTTCGGGTGCCCCTGCTGACACCGGGTCGGTGCCGAACACCCGCCGCTCCGCCGCAGAGGTGGGGAGGATCCTGCCCACCACCATGGTCAGCACCGCGGCGACACCGCAGGCCACCGGAACAAGAACGGCCAGCACGAGCGGGGCCTGGATCCACACCGGCAGATCAACGATCCACTGTTCGATGCCGTCAGTCATGCCGTCGGTCACAGTCCGTCAGCTTACCCGTCACGCTTCCGAACCAGCGAGTCCCCGCCGACGCAGCAACGGCTCGACGCTGCGCTGTTTACCCCGGAACATCCAGTAGGCGTCGTCGTAGTCGATGGTCGCCCCCCGGGACAGGATCATCCGGCGGAACCGCTCCCCGGCGAAGCGCACGTCGTCCAGGTCGACATTGACGGCGCCAGTGTCACCGCCAGCGGACGGCGAGACTGCCGCATCGGTGTCCACGAACCCCTCGAAGCCGTCAGCGTCGAGCACCTCGGCCCACAGGTAACTCCAGTAGTCGGCGGAGTAGCCGCCGGCGAAGATGTGGTTGAAGTAGGTCGAGGCATACCGCGGTGCGATCGCCAGGTCGGTGATGCCGACCTGTTCCAGCGCCTCCTGTTCGAAGGCGGCGATGTCGGTCACCGCATCGGCCTGTTCCACGCTCAGCCGGTGCCATGCCAGGTCCAGCCAGCAGGCGCCGAGGTATTCCGTGGTGGCGAAGCCCTGCCCCCACCGGGACTGCTCCTTCACCGCGGCCACCAATTCCGACGGCAGTGCCGCACCGGTGTCGACGTGGCGGGCGTAGTTGTTCAGGACGTCCGGCTCCAGCGCCCAGTTCTCGTTGATCTGGCTGGGGAACTCCACGAAGTCCCGCGGCACGTTGGTGCCTGACAAGCTGGGGTAACGCACGTCCGAGAGCAGGCCGTGGAGTCCGTGGCCGAACTCGTGGAACAGGGTGGCGATCTCGTCGAGGCTGAGCAGGGTCGGGGCGCCGTCCACGGGCTTGGCGATGTTGAGCACGTTGACCACCACCGGGGTCTGGCCGAGCAGGTTGTTCTGTTCGACGAAGCTGCTCATCCACGCCCCGCCCCGCTTGGTCGGCCGGGCGTAGAGGTCGGTGAGCAGCAGGCCGATGGAGTCGCCCTGCCCGTCGTCCGACTCCTCGCGCACCTCCCACACCTGCACGTCCGGGTGGTAGCCCTGAAGGTCGGGACGCGCCGCAACCTCGATGCCGTAGAGCCGGGATGCGGCGTAGAAGACCCCGTCCACCAGTACCTGGTCCAGCGGGAAGTACTTCTTCAGCTCCGCCTCGTCGACGGCGAGCTCCTCGGCCCGCAGTTTCGCCGCCCAGTACGGCCAGTCCGCCTCGGAGAGCCCCTCCGCCTCGCCCGAGGTGGATGCCAGATCAGCGGCACGCTTGTACTCACCACCGGCATTGGCCACCGCGGCCGGGGTCACCCGGTTCAACAGATCCTCGACCGCCGCCACCGATCCGGCCGTCTCCTCTTCAGCGACGAAGTCGGCGTGACTGGTGTAGCCCAGCAGTCGTGCCCGGCGCGCCCGGAGCCGGACGATCTCCAGCACGCTGTCGGTGTTGTTCCCGACCTCCCCCGATCCCCGGCCGCGCGATGCTGCAGCCACCCGCTCGCGGGATGCCGGGTTCTCCAGTTCCTCCAGTATCGGCTGCACGCTCGGCAGACCCAGCCGGACCAGCCAGCCCTGGTGACCGGCGGCGTCCGCCTCCGCAGCGAGGCCGGCCTTGCGGGTCTCATCAAGCCCTGCCAGCTCGGCCTCCTCGGTGAACAGCACCGCGCCAGCCTCGGTGGCGTCGACGAGGTTGCGTCCGAAACCGGTGGACAGCTCCGCCAGCCGGGTGTCGATCTTTCGCAGCTCGGCGCGGCCGGACTCGTCCAGGGCGGCACCACCACGGCGGAAACGGCGCAGCCAGTAGTCCAACAGTGCGGCCTCCTCACTCCCCTCGGGCGGGGTGGGCAGTGAGCGGACGCGCTGGTACAGGTCCTGGTCCAGGGTGATCGCGCTGAGGTGGGACGACAGTTCCGGGGCGATGGTCTGCTCGACCTCGACTACCTCCGGGGTGGCGTCGGTACCGGCGAAGTTGAAGGCGATGGCCAACACCCGGGACAGCAGCTGACCACTGGCCTCGAGCTCGTCCATGGTGTTATCCCAGGTGGGCTCCTCCGGGTTCGCGGTGATCGCCGCGATCTCGGCTTGCTGGTCAAGCAGCCCGGTACGGAAGGTGGGGACCAGGTCAGCGATCCGGATGTGGGCGAAATCCGGCAGTTCGTGGTCCAGGTCGGAAGGTTGCAGCAGCGGGTTGTCACCAGTCATGGCAACCACCCTATCGGGAGCGCCCGGAAAAGCTCTCCGCAGAGTTTTCTGTCCATTTCGCTACAGAAAATATGTACACTCTGTAGTGTCACAGATCACAACGTGCGGGACACGATGACGATGCGTCCCGGCCGCATCTGCACCCGACCCTCTACGAGGAGTTTCCCCCATGACGCCCACGACCGCCGCGACGCAGGAACGTACCACCGACGCCCGGGTCCCACCTCCCCGTGGCGCAGCCAAGGACATGGCCACCCGTGCTGACGAAGGCTTCTTCGGCCCCGGCTCCGTCGCCTGGAAGGTCTGGACCTTCCCGACCTCCGCACTGCAGGGCTTCTTTCGCGCAGTGACCATCGAGCACCTCGATCCGGACCTGGTCGCCGCCGTCGACGACTCCGGCCAGGTGTACAAGCGCACCCCCACCCGTTACGACCGCACCATTGAGTACTTCGCCGCGGTCCTGTTCGCCGACGCGCAGACCGTCACCCGGATGTCCGACATCCTCATGAAGGTCCACGACCGCTCCTACGGCACCAACCCGGTCACCGGCAACGACTTCGAGGCCAACCGCCCGTCCTCGCAGCTGTGGATCCTGGTCACCGCATGGCACTCCATCCTCTACACCTACGAGAAGTTCGACCCCGGAAAGCTCTCCCGTGACGAGGAGAACGAGTACTGGGAGCAGATGGTCACCGCCGCGAAGTTCCAGCCGATCGACCCGGCCGACGTCCCGAAGACCCGCGGTGAGGCCCTGAAGCACCTCGACGACTGGCGTGAGAAGCTGTCGGCCTCCGAAGCCGCGATCCGCAACGTCGACCACATCATCGACGGTGGTGACACGGCCTTCGTCGGCCTGCCCACGCCGATCCGCAAGGTCCTCCGCCCGCTGTTCCGTCGTAGCATCATCGCCACCTACCCGCACTGGATGCGTCCGATGCTCGGCGTGAAGCAGTCGAAGGCGATGGACCAGCTGATGTTCTGGGGCTGGAAGCCGTTCCTGGCCGCGGCGAACAAGATGCCGTGGTTCATCAGCTGGGTCGTCGAGCGCATCTGCCCGCGCGCCCTGCGTTACATCAAGCCGGTGTACTACAAGGTCCCGGCCGACAGCCCCAAGGTCTACACCCCCGAGGTCGCACGCCGCATGTTCGGCAATCCGCTGACCCCCTTGGAGCAGCGCGAGGAGCTGCTGGAGAAGCGCCGGAAGGGCGCCGGGCAGGACTCCTACGGCCACAACCACGTGGACCAGATCCTGGAGTTCTCCGAGGCCGATGACGAGGAAAGCACCAAGCGCACCCTCGCCGCCGTCGAAGAATCCACGAAGGCACTCTCGAAGGCGTCCTAGTGGAGAGAGGCCCCCGGGGCTTCCCTCCCCTGTTTCGTTGACGACTTCTCTGAGTAGGATGTGCCCATGACCGTTCCGGCGAAGGTCACCGACCAGGATGACCAGAAGACCGCACCCCGCCAACGCGCCCGCAACCGACGGGCGGACGGCGAACGATCCCGACAGCGGATCATCGATGCCGCCAGCACCATCGCCGCAGACCGCGGCTACGACGGCACCAGCATCGCCGAGATCTCACGACGCTGTGGTCTGCCGGCCAGTTCCATCTACTGGCACTTCCGGGACAAGGATGACCTGATGTCCCATGTCATCGAGAAGAGCTTCAACGCATGGAACGATGCCTGGGACATCTCCACGGAGGGCGATATCCTCCTCCGGCTGCCGATGATCGCCGAGCAGCTGCTGGACGCGCTGGAGAACCACCCCGAGTTCATCCGGCTGTGTCTGCCGCTGGCTCTGCTCAAGCGCAATGACGACCCCCAGCCCCGGCGGATGTACCTGCAGATGCGCAAGGACATCATCGACCGGTTGTGCACCATCGCCGCAACCCACTTCAGCTACGTCCCCGAGGAGCGCCGCACGGCCATCGTGACCTACACGGTCTCCGGGGTCGAGGGTCTGTTCGTGGACCATGAGATGAACGACCAGTCCGATCTGCGCGCCCAGCTGGAGCTGCATGCCCAGGGCGTCATCTCGATCATCATGCAGGAAGCTGCGGCCCACTCGAAGTGACCGACGTGTCCTCCCCGGTGCTGCAGACCCCCTCCGGCACCGTCAGCGGCACTCTCCGGGGCGACGGCACGCGTGTCTTCCGCGCCGTCCCGGTCACCGCGGCGCACGACACCGCCGACACCCGGTTCGCCGAACCCCTCCCCGCCCCGCGCTGGGAGGGGATTCTGGCGTGCCCGGACACCGACGAACGACTGTAGCTGCGCGACACCCACACCGCCACCGTCTACGCACCGGCAGAGGACGGAACGCCAGGTGCCCCAGCCCCCGCGCCGGTGATCGTCTTCATCCACGGCGGACGCTACGAGCTGGGCCACGGCGACGAGCCCTGGTACGACGGCGGGGTGCTCGCCCGGGCCGGTTGCGTGGTGGTCAGCGTGAACTACCGCAAACGCTTCGAGGGTTTTCTGCCGCTGGCCGACGACCCCACCAGCAGCGATACCGGCACCGACCAGCCACGCGGGGTCCAGGACCTGCTCGCCGCACTGCACTGGGTCCGTGAGGTCGTCGGTGGGCTCGGTGGCGATCCCGGCAACGTGACCCTGGCCGGCCAGTCCGCCGGCGCAGGGCTCATCGCCTGGCTGCTCACCGTCCGCGCCGCCGACCCGCTGTTCCACCGGGCGGTGCTGATGTCCCCGGGTCTGCCCCGTCGCACCGGTGGGATCCGCCGGTTCACCGCACAGGCCGCCCTGCTGTCACCGGGGCGGCCTGGGGCGCGACCGACACGCGCCTACCTGGAGTCGTTGTCCCCCAATCAGCTGCGGAGGGCCTACCGCCGCTTCGCCGCACTGCACTCCACCGACTGCGCGGTCGGCCCCTACCCCCTGGAGCTCGGGCAGTTACGTCCGGTGCCCATGCTCGTCGGCACCATGCACGACGAGTTCGTCACCTATCCCCTGGTCGTCGACACCGACCGGTTGCTTCGCCGGGTCATCGGGGCACTCCGCCTGCCGAAGGTCCTGTCAGCCTGGTTGCTGGCCCCGGTGATGGTCGTCCTCGGCGTACCGCTGCGCACCCTGCGCTCCTGGTGCCGGTTCGTGTCCACCTCGAAACCGGTACGTCCGCTGGGCCGCACCGTCGGCGACCGGGCGATCCGCCGGTGGGCCTCGGCGATCGCCGAGGGTGCCCTGGACCGGGGTGCGACGGTGTGGGCCTATGAGTTCATCGGCGGTCGCGACGGCGACCGGGTCGGCGAGCTGGGCCACTACGCCCTGCACTGCGGTGAACTACCGCAGCTCTTCGACACCCTCACGGTCGGACGCGCCGACGTCGCCGCGGCCTGCGGCCCGGACGCGGTGCGTCGTCTCTCCGGTGCCGGGGGACCGGCCGCCGCATTCCGTGCCGCGGTGGTGGACATCGCCCACGGCTACTCCCCCGGCTGGTCCCGTTTCACCGCACCGGAGCGCACCGCCCGGGTCTTCGACATGTCTGGAGAGGTCAGCGAGTCAGATACCTCCGCGCCCCGGACGGTCGCCGACCCCTGGCGGCCACTTCGCCAACTCCTGGGGCAACTGTACTGACCCGGCGGATAGAGTGGAGGGCATGGCCTCATCCCGCGAATCTTCCCTGTCTTTCCTCCTGTCTTTCCCCGACCTCGACACCCTGCGCGCCCGCCGGACGATGAAGTGGACGGCCTTCGAGCCGGACGTCCTGCCACTCTGGGTCGCCGAGACCGACTTCGACACCTGCCCGGCCGTCGCCGCGGCGGTGCAGGATGCCGTGGACCGCGAGTACTTCGGCTACCCCGAGGTCGGAGGCGCCACCGCGCTGGCCGAGGCTCTGGCGGCCTTCTCCGCCGAGCGGCACGGCTGGGCGGTGGACCCTGCCTCGGTGGTGATCGTCCCCGACGTCGTCAAGGGCATCATCGTGGCGATCGACAACCTCACCGCCGCCAACTCCACGATCATCATCCCGCTGCCGGCCTACCCGCCGTTCCAGAAGGTGCCGGCCGCCACGCGCCGTCCGGCCACCTACGTGCCGATGGCCACCGGCGACAACGGCGAGGCCGTCTTCGACCTCGAGGCCCTGGAGCGTGCCTTCGCCGCCACCGACAACCCCAACGGAGTCGGCAGCTTCATCCTGTGCAACCCCTTCAACCCGTTGGGCCGGGCCTTCACCGCCGAGGAGCTGGTGGAGGTCTCGGAACTGGCCGCCAGGTACAACGTGCGGGTGATCTCGGACGAGATCCACGCCCCACTGGTCTTCTCCGGCAACCATGTGCCGACCGCGACCGTCTCCGACACCGCCGCGGCGAACACCGTCACCGTCACCGCCACCTCCAAGGGCTGGAACACCGCCGGCCTGAAGTGCGCGCAGATCATCACCACGAACAAGGAAGACGCCCGGGAACTCGGCCGACTGTCGAACCTGGTCACCGGTGAGGCGTCCACCGTCGGTCTGGCCGCAGCCACCGCCGCCTACCGCGACGGCAGGCAGTGGCTGCAGGCGGAGGTCGACTACCTGGAGGCGAACTGGCGGCATCTGGAGGCACGCCTGCCCGAGGTGCTGCCGGGGATCGTCCTGCCCGTCCAGGAGGCGACCTTCCTGGCATGGCTGGATGTCTCCGGCGTCGACCGGCTGCGCGGCGAGGACGGTACGGTCACCGCCCCGGCGAAGCGGCTGCGTCAGCTCGCCCGGGTCGGGTTCAACGAGGGCACCGACTTCGGCCCGACCGGGGCCGGGTTCATCCGGCTGAACTTCGGCACCTCCCGCGAGATCATCGACGCCGCCCTCGACCGCATCGCCACCGCCGACCTCCGTGAGGGAGCGGCGTGCGAAGCCTGAGCCGAATCGTCCGCTCCATGCGGGAGCTGTGGCCCTACTATGTGATGGTCATTCTGGCAGCCACGGTCACCGTGCTGCTCTCCATGGCGTCGCCGTTCCTCATCAAGCACGCCACCGACACCATCGTCGACACCGTCAATGGTTCGGTCACCGTGGAGGATGCGACGACGGTGGTCATCGCCGTCGCCGTCGGCCTGCTGCTCGCCGAACTGGCGCACACCGTGATCCACAACATCGGTGGCTGGTTCGGTGACGTGATGGGTATGCGGATGCGGCAGATCCTGTCGAACCGTTACTTCGCCAAGCTGCTCTCCCTGCCCCAGGGCTACTTCGACAAGCAGATCACCGGCACGATCATCTCCCGGCTGGACCGCTCGATCCTGGGGCTGACCCAGTTCCTGCAGGCCTTCGCCAACAACTTCTTCTCGATGATCCTCACCGTGATCGTGGTGCTGACGATCTCCGCCTGGTACTACTGGCCGCTGGCCCTGCTGCTGGTGATCATCTTCCCGATGTACCTGTGGCTGACCGCGTTGACCAGTAAGCGCTGGATGCGGTGGGAGAAGACCAAGAACGACCACGTCGACGCCGCCCAGGGCCGCTTCGCCGAGGTCATCGGCCAGGTGAAGGTGGTGAAGTCCTTCGTCTCGGAACTGCGCGAACTGCGCCTGTTCCAGCAGCACTTCGCCGAGACGGTGTCAGTCACCAAGGAGCAGTCCCGCTGGTGGCACATGATGGATATCTTCCGCATGGCCGGCATGAACGTCATCTTCTTCGCCATCTACCTGGTGCTGTTCCTGCAGACGCTCAACGGCAATTTCACCATCGGCGATATGGTGCTGCTGGTGCAGCTGGTAGCGATGGCCAAGCAGCCGGCGACGATGATGAGCTGGATGGTCGACTCCGCCCAGCGCGCTGCCGCCGGTTCCCGGGAGTACTTCGAGGCGATGGAGGAGCTCGAGGAGGCCACCGTGTCCCCGGTACTGCTCGCCGCCTCCCGTGAGTACGGCCCCTCGGTGATCCCGGAGCAGGATGTGCGCGATGCGATCCCCGATCCGCCGGCCCCGCTGGAAGGCTGTAGCCGCCCCGGTGGAACCCCGGTCGTTGAGTTCGAGAACGTGACCTTCGGCTATGACGTGGATGATCCGGTGATCCATGATGTCAGCCTCAGCGCCGGGTTCAACGAGAAAGTCGCCCTGGTCGGCGAGTCCGGTGGTGGCAAGTCCACCCTGGTGAACCTGCTGCTTGGTCTGTACCGCCCGTCCAGTGGCACGCTGCGCGTCTGCGGCCACGACATCGCCGAGCTGTCGGCCGCCCAGCTGCGCGGCATGGTCGGCGTGGTGTTCCAGGACGCGGCACTGTTCTCCGGCACGATCCGGGAGAACATCGCCTACGGACGTCCGGACGCCTCGGACGCCGAGATCGAGGACGCCGCCCGCCGTGCCAACGCCGACGGCTTCATCCGCGCCTTCCCCCAGGGCTATGACACGGTGATCGGTGAGCGCGGCCTGCGGTTGTCCGGCGGGCAAAAGCAGCGTGTGGCGGTGGCCCGGGCGATGCTGAAGGACGCCCCGATCCTGGTCCTCGACGAGGCCACCTCGGCGCTGGACACCCGCGCGGAGCGCGCGGTGCAGGCCGGGCTGGAGGAGCTGATGGTGGGACGCACCACCCTGGTGATCGCCCACCGACTGTCCACGATCGCCTCGGTGGACACCATAGTGACCTTGTCTGAGGGCCGGGTCGACGAGATCGGTACGCCGGCGGAGTTGGCGGTCAGTGGCGGTATCTACGGGGAGTTGCTGCGGCTGACCGCGAGTTCCTCCGCCGAGGACCGCAAGCGGCTGCGCAGCTTCGGTTTCCACGGCGATGGTGACGAAGGGGACGAGGAATAGAGGCTAAACGACAAGGACGACCCCACATCACTGTGGGGTCGTCCTTGTCTCAGCGGGATGAAGAAAACTAGTCCTCCATCAGTCCTTCTTGAATCCGCCGATGACCTCGTTGGCCTTGTCGGAGACGGCGTCCTTGGCCTCGTTGAGCTTGTCCTTGGCGTCGGACTTGACCTGGTCGGCCTTGCCCTCGTCCTTCAGGCTCTTGTTGTCGGTGGCGTCGCCGACAGCTTCCTTCGCCTGCCCGGCGGCGCCTTCTGCCTTGTTCTTCAGTTCATCGAAATCTGCCATGGTGTGGAGCTCCTTTCACTGTCGGTGGCGTGCGTACTCTGCCAATGGTAGTTGAAGTCCCGCTACCGTGCAGGAGATCAATTCACCTGCAGCCCTACTTGTAGTCGTAGAAGCCCTTGCCGGTCTTGCGACCGAGGTGGCCGGCCTGCACCATACGGCGCAGCAGCGGCGGGCAGGCGTACGACGGATCGCCGTACTCCTCGTGCATGACATCGGCGATGAAGGCGCAGGTGTCGAGGCCGACCATGTCGGCCAGGGTCAGCGGACCCATCGGGTGGGACGCACCGAGCTTCATGCCGGTGTCGATGTCCTCCTTGGTGGCCACCTCCTGCTCCACCATGCGGATGGCGGAGAGCAGGTAGGGCACCAGCAGGAAGTTCACGATGAAGCCGGAGCGGTCCTTGGCCTGGATGGCGGTCTTGCCGAGCACCTCGGTGGCGTAGGTCTTCGCGGTCTCGATGGTGGCTTCGTCGGTGGTCAGCGCGGGAATGACCTCGACCAGCGGCAGCACGGGCACCGGGTTGAAGAAGTGCAGGCCGATGATGCGGCCGGGGTTCTCGGTGGCCGAGGCGATGGCCTGGATCGGCAGAGAGGAGGTGTTGGAGCACAGCGGGGCGCCCTTGTCCGTCACGATGGCGTCGAGCTTGGAGAAGACGTCCTTCTTGATCTCCTCGTTCTCGATGATCGCCTCCATGACCAGCTCACGGTCGGCGAAGTCCTCCAGCGAGGTGGTGAAGGTCAGCCGACCCAGGGCGGCGTCGCGGTCCTCCTCGGACAGCTTGCCGCGCTCGACGGCCTTGGACAGGGACTTCTCGATCTTTGCCTTGCCGTAGTCGAGGGCTTCCTGCTTCGCCTCCCAGACCAGGACGTCGCTACCGGACTTGGCGGCCACCTCTGCGATGCCGCCGCCCATCTGGCCGGCTCCGATGACGCCTACGCGCTGAACCATTGTCGTACTCCTTCATGCTCAAGTCGATCATTGCTATATATCCATAGTGTAACCGGTGTCACGTGCCCGGTCCGAACCTTGGCCTCAGGATTTCTCGTCGGAATCCTCTTCAGGAGCCGAACTGCCATTGTTGAGGTCCGGCACATCGACATCCTTCAGCGCCTCGTAGTCCCCGGCGTCGGCGTCGGCGACCTCGCCGACCACGCCGATGTCACCGGCGACGATGATATTGCCCGGGACGATGAGGTTGCCGTCGCTGTCGTAGGACGCCCGGGGCAGCTGGTCACCGGATTCGTCGTAGCCGGGCGCGGGCTTGCGCTCATTCTCCTCCAACGCCTCGGGAGAGTGGGCCTTGTCCCACTGTCTGGTGATGGGCTCAGGTCGGGCGTGGTAGTCGTTGTGCATTCCCCGGAGGATCGAGTACATCATCACGAAGAACATCAGGAAGAACGGTAGACCGATGATGACCGCAGTCTCCTGCAACGCCTCCATGCCGGCCTCCGGCGACATCACCAGGATCGCTCCGGCGACCGCGGCGATGGACACCGCCCAGAGCACACGCTGCCAGGTCGGGGTCACGTTCTCCTCACCGACGGCGAACATGTCCGTGACCAACGCAGCCGAGTCGATGGAGGTGACGAAGAAGATTGCGGCGATTAGGAGAGCGAACGCACTGACGACGGTGGTCCATGGCATCGTCTCCAGGAGAATGAACAGCGAGGACGGCGCATCGCCATCTTCGACGACCGGTCCCGACAGGCTCCCCGGGTTCTCACGTTCAGCGTTGATCCCGGCGTAGCCGAAGATGGAGAACCAGATCAGGACGAACAGTGCGGGCAGAGCCAGGACACCGGCGACGAACTCGCGGACGGTGCGGCCCTTGGAGATGCGGGCCAGGAACATACCCATGAAGGGCGACCAGCAGATCGTCCACGCGTAGTAGAAGACGGTCCAGGTGCCCTGCCATCCTTCCGCGGAGATCTGGTCGGAGTCGGACCAGAACATCAGCTTCGGCAGCCATTCGGCGTACAGCGAGGCAGCGTCCAGCGTGCCACGGAGCAGCAGCAGGGTCGGACCGGCGATGAGGACGAAGAGCATCAGGCACACGGCCATGATGATGTTGATGTTGGAGAGGTTCTTGATCCCCTTGTCCAGGCCGACGGCCACCGAACAGCATGACAGGGCGACGATCGCCACGATGATGCCGATCAGCAGCAGGGTCGAGGCGTCGATGCCAAACACCGTTCCCATACCGGACTGGATCTGGAGGGCACCGAGGCCGAAGGACACGGCGATGCCGAAGACGGTACCGATGATGGCGAGCGCGTCGATGAGCTTGCCGGGCCAGCCGTAGATGGCACCACCCAGGATCGGTGCGAAGGCGGAGGACAAGCGCGGCGGGAGGTTGCGCTTGTAGATGAAGTACCCGAGTGCGAGTCCCGGCAGGGCGAAGAGCACCCACATGTGGATGCCGAAGTGGTACATGGTGAAGCCCATGGCCTGGTTCACGGCCTCATGGGACATCGGTTCTTCGTTCTGCCACGGGACGTTGATCGCGTGGTTGAGGGGTTCAGCGACACCCCAGAACATCAGCACGGCGCCGAGACCACCGGCGAAGAGCATGGCGAACCAGCTGCCGAGGGAGTATTCGGGTTTCACGCCGTCCGGCCCCAGGCGCATGCGTCCGAAGTGGCTGATCGCCAGGCCCAGTAAGAAGAGCAGCGAGATGGTCACTCCGCCAATGTAGAGCCAGTTCAGGTTGGTCATCAGCCAGTTGGCGACCGAGCCGAAGCCGTCACGTGCCTGAGATGCAAAGACGACACAGACGAAGACGAAGACGATGATGAATCCCGCTGACACCCCCAGGATCAGCTTGTCTGGACCTCTTTTCTTCACCTCCTCCCCAGGCGTCCCACTGCCTGCCGAAGACTCGGCGGCAGCCGGGGTGGTTGCGTTGTCGGGTAAAGAAGTCACAACGAATCCGATTCCTCCGGGGCCCCGGCGAATCGTGCAGCCAGTGCTCCCGGATTATTGAGGTCAGGTGGACAACATTGACCACAGTAGCGGAAACGGCATCGTCGGCTCCCGGTTCCTGACAATGCTCCGCCAGTATTCCGGCGGTGTTCCGACGGTGTTTCATCAGGGTTCCAGCCGTCTACGGTGGAACACATGGATCAACGCCAGTTGCAGATCGGTGAACTCGCGGACGTGATCGGAGTGAGCACCCGGTCCCTGCGTCACTACGAAGAGCAGGGACTCCTGTCCCCTGCCCGGGGCGCCAACGGGTACGGGGTGTACGGCGAAACGGACATCGCGCGTGCGGAGAACATCAAGGGGCTTCTGGACGTCGGACTGGCCGTCTCCGATGTCCGTGGGTACCTGAAGGCGGGTTGCCTGGACGGTGCAGACGGCATGGACAGCGTAGGCGGCGCGGCCTGCGGGGCGGAGCTGGAGACGGTGAACACCCGACTGCAGCGGTTGGACGACCTGATTAATCGGTTGTCCGCCACCCGCGACCAGTTGGCGGAGTATGCCGAGAAACTACGCCACTGACCTGCGCTTTCACCCCACTTTCTTGACCTTCACACTTGCGTGAAGGTTCTAGCCTCCGGAGCACGAGTTACACAACGACAACCAGGACCCCCACCCGCGCGGGTTGGCTGGTCTCCCTGATGTTGGTCACGTTCACCATCGGGACGGACGACTTCGTCATCGCAGGGATCCTCCCGGACATCGCCGATGATCCGGCGGTCAGCGAGGCCGCGGCCGGCCAGCTGGTGACCGTCGTCTCCACTACCTATGCTCTGGCCGCCCCGGGCAGGGACGGCCGTGCCCTGGGCGTCGTCGGCGGATTGACGGTCTCCTTGTTCATCGGGGTTCCGCATCGTTCCGATCACCCGCTCGCTCAGCGGTCAGGAGGGTGCATGGCTGGCAGTGTTCATCGCGGTCGTGGGCGTGGCTGGCGCGGTGGGGACGTTCGTCGGCGGACGCCTCACCGACCTGTGGGGTGCGGACCGTACGTTGGTCTCGGCGTTCGCGTCGATGGCCGTTGCTGTTGTCGGTCTGGCGGTGGCAGGGCTGTCCACGGACTCCGCCCAGGTGTGGCTCGTGATCAGCCTCTCGGCCTTCTACGGTTTCGCCGGGTGGGGTTTCAATCCGCCGATGAACGCCCGGATCCTCCGGCTGGCGGGCGAGGCCGAAACGGAGGCGGTGGCTCTGAGCACCAGCGCACTCTATGTCGGTATTTCGATTGCGGGTGCGGTGGGTGGCTGGTCGGGGGCGAGCTTCGACGGCACCGGTGCTGCTGTCGCCGCCGCTGTGATCTGCCTGGTCAGCCTGGCCGCGACGCTGGTGATCGTGCGGCGGTTCCCGACATAAGGTGATGGCAAAGAGTGTGTTATCCCGGATGCCAGCAGGCTGGCACTGACAGCGCCGGTACGTGTCCGGACCGCACTATATAGTTCGACTCGGTGCGGCTCATCGTAGCCGCCCTCCTCGCTGCTGCGTGGACCCTTTGCTACCCGGTCACCCCGGGTCTGCTGTGAAGGGGTTCGTGTTGCTCGGGCGCGGGTCCACGTCTGACGGCGTGGGGCCATCACCGTTATGCGAAGGAGGCGGTTGTCTTGGTTGATTCACCCTCGGGTGAGGATCCCGACAACCGGCCTGGTCGCGATAAAAAGTACCTCGCCGCCACCATTCTGATAGGGATCACCGTGGCAAGCGAGGTTACAAAGATCGTGACCGACATCCTCGGATGGTTCAGGTAGGAGCCTGAACCGAAGAGGTCGGGCACGTTGGTGCTCGGGCAACCCTGGCGGTGGACCAACACCGCCGGGGCTGTTTTATGCGCAGCGCCTCCGACCGGAGCCGAAAACTCTGACATCCATGAGAGTACACACCCTCTCCGACACTGTCACCGGACACAGATGACCCCCGGCTCCTGACGAACCGGGGGTCAACTGCTGACGTTTCAAGAGGAGAATGCTCAACTGCCGTATACGGTGTGTGTCCTTTCGACGACGTTCCTGTCCTATCACCTCACCCCGAGGTCCCGATCAAGGGTCAGCGTGACGAGCGCTGCGTTGGGTTCCTGTGACGATGAACCCTCCCTCGGAGGCGATAATTTCAATCTACGACCCGGTTGTTGGAGTTCCCTGGTAACGATCTGCGATGTCCGTCAAAGTGCCGTCACAGTTCAGTCAGGACGCCTCGCAGGTCAGCGTCCACCGCCGGCATCCGCGAGTGGATCGATGCCGCGGCCGGCACCTCGGCCACCTCGGGCACCCCGCATCATCGTCGTGTCCACCACCACCGGTTGTTCCATGGCCGGGTCCGCCGCCAAGGCAGCGGTGAAGGGGTTGAAGAAGAAGCGGGTCACCGCCACCCGTGGCGAGGACTTCACCGTGACGGACGTCCCCGGCCCCCTGGCAGCAGGCGAGAAAGAAAGGGCCCGCGCCTGGGCGCGGACCCTTCTCTGACTTGCCGACAACTACCGTCAGGCACCCACCTTCGGCAGGTGCTCGCGCGTGCCGTCGAAGGTGTTGAACAGCACCGGGGTGCCGTTGGACAGAGAGCCGACGATGTGGCGCTTTCCGTCACGACCGGCGATGTGCAGCGGCGACCCGGAGTCACCGGCGATCGCCGGGATCAATGCGGTGACCTCCTGGGACCGCACGTTGACGTCCAGCACCGGACCACAGGTCCGTCCGGTCATGGTGCCGTCCTTGCACACGATACGACCCACGAGGTTCTGGGACACCGGCACCGGCTCGCCCAGCGGCATCGAGTGGCCGCGCAGCGCATCATCGAGCAGCGGGATGCCGGTGTTGGCGGTGCTCGACACCGAGGACGCCTTGGCGGTCACGCTCTCGTCCAACCGGAACCAGCCGAAGTCATCCAGCGGCGCATTCGGGTCAAACGGGGAGGCGGAGCCGCCGCTGACGTATCCGCCGGCGGCGATGTCCTCCTTGTCGGCCAGCAGCTGGCCGGACTCGGTGGTGACCTTCTCCGGGGTAGCACCCAGTTCGGTGGGGTTCAGGCAGTGCCCGGCGGTCATCCCGTAGAAGTCCCCGTTCTTCTCCGTCACCGAGTTCAGCGTGCACAGTCCACCTGCGCCGTGCTCGTCGGTGACGATGATCCCCGCTCCGGCGTGGGTGGAGGTGGCCCCGGTTGCTGCCGGTGCCGCGACCGCACCACCGGCGACCACTGCCACAGCAACGGCACCGGCGGAGAGGACACGGTTGAAAGACTTACGGAACATACGACATGGTCCTTACTTGTAGCTAGGGGACGATTATTCATACTCGGAAAACAAGGGGTACGGGCAGTCTAGCGTCTGACGGCCGATTCGTCCCGCTTCTTTCTGTAGCCTGTGTCACATGGACACCCCACCGAATTCCACTGAACTGACCTACCCGCGCAGCCTGGTCGGGGTGTCGACCTATATCCATCGTCTCGCTGACCTCCCGGAGCTGGCCGAGCGCCTGGAAACCTCCGGCTTCCACACCCTGTCGCGCACCGAGGTCATCGGCCACGGCCACGCGGACATGACGCGGGCGGTCGACAATCTGCTGACCGGACGCGCCCACCGTCGGGCTGGTGCCCTGCTGCGCCGTGACTCCTGCCTGATCGACGAGGAGCACCCGTTGACCTCCGGTGACACCGTCACCGTGGCCTTGGGCGTCGGAGTGTTCCGGCCCATGACCTCACCGTGCCTGGTGCTCAATGCCGGACGCCGCGACACCAGCGCTCTGCCGCTGGCGGACTCCTTCGAGCTGATCTACGGCACGCTGCCCGGGCACCTGGAATCCGGGGAGGAACGCTTCGCGGTCACCCTGGAGAACGACGGCACGGTGACCGCCACGGTCAGCGCCTTCTCCCGCCCCGCCCGGTTGCTCACCCAGATCGGCGGACCGGTGGCCCGTCTGGCCCAGCACCGGATGGCGACGCTCTACATCCGGGGGATGTCGGCCTCCCGGTAGGTCTCGAAACCGGTAGGTCTCGAACTCAGTAGCCCCGCGACGGCTCGAACTCGGTGGGCATCCGCTCACCGGCGACGAAGGCCCGGTAGTTCTCGGTCACTGGTTCGGCGATTTGCCTGTCCATCGACGCCCGGGTGTTGGCCGAGTGGGTGGTGATCGTGACATTGTCCATCGCCCACAGTGGGTGACCGTCCGGCAGCGGCTCCGGGTCGGTGACATCCAGCCCCGCTCCCCCGACCTGACCGGACTCCAGCGCGGCGACGAGGTCGTCGGTGACGATCACCGGACCGCGGGCGACGTTCACGATCGTCACCCCCGGCCGGCAGGACGCCAACAGCTTCGTGTCGAACAGCCCCCGGGTGTCGTCGGTGAGCGGCAGGGCGATGATGACGTGGTCGGCGACGGCGAGGACGTCCTCGAGCCGGTCGACGGTGACCGTCTCACGCGCGCCCTCGACCGGCCGTCCGCTGCGGTTGACGGCGAGGACCTCTGCCCCGAACGGTGCCAGCATCGCCGACAGGTGGTGGCCGATGCCACCGGCACCGACGACGGCGACGGTGGAGCCCGCCAGCCAACGGGTCTGCTCGTCGATCTCCTCCCAGATGCTCCACGACGCGGCCTGTGCGATGCGCTTGTGCAGGTGGGTCACCGAGAGCAGCAGGCCCATCGCACTCTCGGCGACCTGGCGTCCGTACATACCGGCGGCATTCGTCCAGCGTCGGGTGCCGGACGCTCCGGCGGTGACGATCCCGGCGTCGAGGTAGGCTTCGATGCCGGCCTGGCAGAGCTGGACCCACCGCACCCGCTCAGGCAGTTCGGGGAACTTCTCGGGTGAGACGCCGTGGGCGATCACCGCGTCTGCCTCGTCGAGGTTCTCGACGATGGCGGCGCCGGCGTCCTGCAGGGCGGCCTGGGTCTGCGGCAGCGGGTGGCCGGCGAAGTAGACGTTCGCGGAAGCTGAAGAATCTGTGGTGTTCATGTGCTCCTTGATACCCGGATCAGTCTCCCAGGCGCACTGCGAACATTTCTACCGGCCGTTCCTGAACTGTTCAGTCAGCCGCTCGAGCTCGTCGAGGCCCTCGTTGAGGCGCTCTTCGATGTCGGTGCCGTCCGGGAGTTCGGACGGCAGGTCAGGCAGCTCCGACGGGATCTCCCAGTCGTTGGGTAGGTCGCCGTCGTCCGGGTTGGAGTCAGGGTTGGTGTCCGGATTGGTGTCCGTATCAGGTTCCGGATCGTTTTCTGTGGTGGTCACCGGTGCCGGCGCCGGGGAGTCGTCGTCGCCACCCAACAGGTTGACCGCCAGGAGCACCACCGCGATCAGGGCGGCGATGACCAGCACCACGACGATGATCAGCCCGGTGCGCCCCTTCTTCGGCGGGTTCGGTTGGTTCCGCTGCGGTGCCGCACCGAACTGAGGCTCGGCGTACTGGTCCTGGTACGGGGGCTGCCCCTGATACTGGTCCTGGTACTGGTCCCGGTAGTAGGGCTCCCCCTGCTGCTGGTACGGGTCCTGGGGCTGGCCCGGATTCTGGCCCGGGTACGGACCGAGGTACTGGGTCTGGTCCTCCTGCCGCTGGTACTGCGGCGGCTGCGGCTTGTCTCCCCCGACACCGGGGAACACCTCGGTGGGGTCCTCGTCGGGGTTCCCCCATTGGTTGTTCGTGTTCATTGACACGTCCTTTCCTTGCTGCGATGGGCGTGAACTTTACAGCACCACGGCCCCCCACATATCCACCCGAGGGGCGGGCCGTGTTCGTGACCACAGCCTCCACCCACTATGATCAGGGACGAACTCGATGCGACTGACGAGATTGTGACGACCCCAGGAGAACATGAGATGACCCGCACCCGCCGGACCACCGCACTGATCGCCGCCGCTGCCCTGGCACTCGGAGTGACCGCCTGCAGCCCTCCCAACGAGAAGGAAAGCGACAACACCACCGTCGTCACCGAGGTCACCCCCGACCCGGGCTACGAGGGTGCCGGCAAGGCCACCACCTCCGGCGAGGCTGAGGCCGATGACGAGGCCGAGGCCACCGACGAGAACGGCGCCCCCGTCACTGAGGGCGCTGAGGGCGCTGCAATCGACGGTACCGGGGTCGCCGAGGGCACGACCGCAGTCGAGGGCGGCGAGCCGGCCGAGGCACCCGCCCAGTAACAACTGGACGACGACCCTCTAGACGGGGTCGAACAGGATTTCCTGTACCCGGGCCTGCGACACTGGTCGCAGGCCCCAGGCGTCTACGCCGACGTCGACCATTCCGGGGCCCGTCACCGGCGTCGGGGAATGCAGGTGGCCGTGCACCAGCAGGGGGACGTTGAGGCGCACGTTGTCATGGCGCGAGGACATGTCGTCGTGGTCGAGGCCGGGCCGGGGGAAGTGACTGAGCCACAGTTCCTGTTTGCGCCACACGATGCGCTGATAGGCCT
>DHCFJ07801__coassemble_1677_pt1 | contig 31862 bp, 27 predicted proteins | sample DHCFJ07801__metabat2_low_PE_008 | metagenome-assembled genome bin DHCFJ07801
CGAGTCCCACAACCACCCGTCCTACGTCGAGCCGTACCAGGGGGCGGCCACCGGTGTCGGCGGCATCGTCCGCGACATCATGGCCATGGGTGCCCGTCCGGTCGCCGTGATGGACCAGCTTCGCTTCGGTGCGGCGGATGCCCCCGACACCCAGCGCGTGCTGCCCGGCGTGGTGGCCGGCGTCGGCGGCTACGGCAACTGCCTGGGCCTGCCGAACATCGGCGGCGAAACCGTCTTCGATGCGTCCTACGCCGGTAACCCGCTGGTCAACGCGCTGTGTGTCGGAACACTCAAGAGCGATGACCTCAAGCTCGCCTTCGCCTCCGGTGTCGGCAACCGGGTGATCCTCTTCGGCTCCCGCACCGGACTGGACGGCATCGGCGGCGTGTCCGTGCTCGCCTCCGACACCTTCGAGGAAGGGGCCGAGCGCAAGTTGCCCGCCGTCCAGGTCGGCGACCCCTTCGCCGAGAAGGTGCTCATCGAGTGCTGCCTGGACCTCTACGACGCCGGTGTGGTCGTCGGCATCCAGGATCTCGGCGGAGCCGGCCTGTCCTGTGCGACCTCCGAGCTGGCCGCCGCCGGTGACGGTGGCATGCACATCAACCTCGACAATGTGCACCTGCGCGCGGAGAACATGTCCGCCGCCGACATCCTGTCCTCGGAGTCGCAGGAACGCATGATGGCCGTCGTCACCCCGGACAACGTCGATGCCTTCATGGAGATCTGCGCCAAGTGGGAGGTCATCGCCTCCGACCTGGGCGAGGTCACCGACGGCGACCACCTGGTTATCGAGCACCAGGGTGAGATCGTCGTCGACGCCGACGCCGCCACCATGGCCGACGAGGGCCCGGTCTACGAGCGTCCCTACGCCCGCCCGGAGACCCAGGACGCACTGAACACCACCCCGGAGCTGGCCCGTCCGGCCACCGTCGAGGCCGTGCGCCAGGCGGTGCTGGACCTGGCGTCCTCCCCGGCGCTGTGCTCGCGTGCGTACATCACCGAGCAGTACGACCGCTACGTCCGCGGCAACACGGTGCTGGCGAAGAACGCCGACGGTGGCGTCCTGCGTATCGACGAGGAGACCGGACGCGGCATCGCCGTCGCCACCGACGCCTCCGGCCGGTACACCAAGCTGGACCCGAACACCGGTGCGCGCCTGGCCCTGGCCGAGGCCTTCCGCAACGTCTCCGTCACCGGTGCGACCCCGGTCGCACTGTCGAACTGCCTGAACTTCGGCTCCCCGGAGGACGCCGGCGTGATGTGGCAGTTCCGTGAGGCCGTCCACGGTCTGGCCGACGGTGCGGCTGAGCTGGGCATCCCGGTCACCGGCGGTAACGTCTCCTTCTACAACCAGACCGGCTCCGAGGCCATCCTGCCGACCCCGGTGATCGCCGTGCTGGGCACCATCGACGACGTCGCCACCCGCATCCCCGCCCAGCCGGTCGCCGGTGAGTACCAGCTGCTGCTGGTCGGTGCTGAGACCGCCGATGAGTTCGGCGGGTCGATCTGGCAGCAGGTCGCCCACGGCACCCTCGCCGGCCTGCCGCCACAGGTCGACCTGGCTGCCGAGCAGAAACTGGGTGCAGCCCTGTCGGAGCTGCGCGGAGTCGTCGCCTCCGCACATGACCTCTCCGAGGGCGGCCTATCGCAGGCAGTGGTGGAGTTCGCCGTGCAGTCGGGTGCTGCCGTGTCCGTCGACCCGGTCGCTGCACTGTCCGAGTCCGCGACCACCGGTGACGCCGTCGCCGACGTGTTCACCGCCCTGGCATCCGAGACCGCGACCCGCGTGCTCGTCGCCGTCGAGGCAGGCAAGGTCGCCGAGGCCGAGACCGTCTTCGGTAACCACGGTGTGCCGGTGTCGCGGCTGGGCGTCGCCGTCGTCTCCGGTGACGTCTCCGCGGCCGGCTCCGTTTCCGGGGGCCAGGTCATCGAGGTGACCACCGAGGGCGCTGCCTTCACTCTGCCCGTCACCGAGGCGCGCGCTGCGTGGGAGGGCACCCTGCCTCGCCTGTTCAGCCACGCCGTGGGCGCTAACTCCGTCGTGGAGTAGGACGCACCGCGGTCGGGTGCCTCGGTCAGGCGCCATCGGCCGGGGCAGCGGCCGTGCGCCGCAGCGTCCTACCGCGGGCGTCGCCCTGACAATCGACCCGAACTGAGCATAGATCCGCTGATTCCCAGGATTCGCTGGATCCATGCTCAGTTCGGGTCGTTCTTGGTTGATCTTGGCAGGTCTAGGCCACCTGTGGTCGTCTCAAGGATGCCGCAGGTCGCCCAACGGGGCCGCTGGGGGTACTTCGGGCAGCAGGGAAGGGTGTCGGAAACGAGCAGCACACGGGCCTAATCCCGGTGTCTACCCGTGAGTGAGGACATTTCCCCGCTGCGAACAACGAGAAACCTAGTTTTTGCTAATCTTCTCTTTGTCTTCAATTGGGGTGCAACTGACGGCACCCGACGTTTCAAGAGAAAAGAAGGCCCAATGGCTCACTATGACCTGTACCAGTCCCTGCGGCTGGACCGACAAGCGTCGACCGCGGATCTCGCCCGCGACCTCGACGACCGGCTGTCCTCCGCGGCCCCCGACGACGCCGGAATGATCGACCAGCTGACGACCGCGCGCGCCATCCTCGGTGATGACACCCGCCGCGGGCTGTACGACCAGCGGTTGGACGACCCGAACGCGGCCGAGATCGACATCGACTCCCTGCACGAGCTCGCAGCGCTGAACGTCGCCGGATCAGCGAGTGCCGGGGCCGGTGCCAGCGCCGCCGCCGTCGGTGTCTCTGGCACCGGCAGGGGTCAGCAGTTCCAGCAGCAGGCCGGACAGTTCGCCCGCACCGCCGGGGCGAAGACCGCCGAGGCCACCCACCAGGTGCAGGACTCCTTCAAGCAGTCCAAGGGGCTGGCCATCGGCATCACCGCACTGGTGACCGCCGTGGTCGTGCTCCTCGGCGGCTGGGGCATCGGGAAGATCTTCGGTGGCGACGGCCAGCCCGACTTCTCCGACGCGCAGAAGACCGTCAACACCTTTCTCGGGCAGAAGAGTGCCGATGACCTGCGGAACTGGCTGAACGACAACACCGTCCACCAGAACCGTGAAGACATCCTGCGCGCCATGGGGGCAGACGAGGACGCCTACGACTCCTTCAGCGGCATGGACTCCTTCTTCGACGCCAGCAGCCTGGAGGCTGGCGCCGGTATGTCCTTCGAGCAGCAGGCCATCTACTTCGGCGCAGACGTGGACGAGATCTACGAGGAAGCCGAGGATGAGGGATTCTCCCGCGACGAGGTCGACTCGATGGTGATCATCGGGATCAAGGACGGCTCCGACAACTACAAGGGCGAGATCACCTTGGTGAAGAAGGACGGCGACTACAAGATCATCGACGTCACCAAGTCCTATTCCGCCAGCGACTACGAGTAGAAGAGGTTCACCATCATGGCTCACTATGACATCTACCAGTCGCTCGGACTGGAGCGTTTTGCGTCCTCGACGGACCTTGCCCAGCAGATCGACGACCGTCTCGCCGCCGTCGGACCGGGCGATGCCGGGGCGAGGGAAGAACTTACCGTCGCCCGCTCCATTCTCGGTGACGAGACCCGCCGCGGTCTCTACGACCAGCGGTTGGACGACCCCTCCGCCGCTGAGATCGACATCGACTCCCTGCGGGAGCTCGCCTCCCTCAACCTCGGGGGACAGGCCGGAGGCTCAGCTGCCCCCACCGGGTCGGGTAAGGGGCAGCAGTTCCAGCAGCAGGCCGGACAGTTCGCCCGCACCGCCGGGGCGAAGACCGCCGAGGCGTCCCACCAGGTGCAGGACTCCTTCAAACAGTCCAAGGGTCTTGCGATCATCGTCACCGCCGTGGTGACCGCAGTGGTCGTCGGCGTGGCCGGCTGGGCACTGGGACTGTTCGGTAAGACCGAGGACAAGGCCGCCAAGGGCCTGGTCAACGAGATGCTCGACAAGAACAACTCCGATGACCTTCGTTCCTGGATCCAGGACAACTCCACCCACCAGGACCGCGACGAGGTCATGAGCTCATTGAAGCTCAGCGGTGACGATTCCTTCAACGGGATGGACGCCCTGTTCGGTGGCAGCGACCTCTCCGCCGGTACCCGGGTGTTGGACGCTGAACAGTTGAAGATGTCCCTCGGTAGTTCCAGCAAGGACTTCTACGAGGGGGCTGAGGACGAGGGCTACACCCGCGAAGAAATCGACAGCACGGTCTTCATTGCCGTCATCGACAAGAACGACAAGCCCAGGGGTGCTGTGGGCATGCTCGAGCGGGACGGCGATTTCCAGATCATCGCCGTCGAGACCCTGGACTAATTTAGCTCATCGGGTACTGGCTCTCATTGCGCAACGGCTCGACCAGCGGCATCGGCCGGTACTTCGTGCGCAGCTCACGCAGCGTGACGGCGTGTTGCTCCAGGCGCTTGTCCTCCGGGGTGGTGGGGACGAACTTGCGGGCCGGTAGTGGATTGCCGTCGATATCGGTGGAGATGAAGGTCATCGACGCGTGGATCGCCACCGGCAGGTTGCCGGTACCTTCCCGCGGGTCACCGGCGCGAAGGTGCACCGACACCGACAGGCTGCGCACGTCGGTCCGAATCACCCGGGCCTCGACCTCGACGAGGTCGCCGATGTGCACAGGACGGTAGAAGCGGAAACCGCCGGCGTACACCGCCACCGTCCGCTCCCCGGTCCATGCCGAGGTGCACGCCGAGGCAGCCTCGTCGATCCACTCCATGGCAGTACCACCGTGGACGTTGCCGCCCCAGTTGACGTCGGTGGGCTTGGCCATGAAGCGGTGGGTCATCCGGGGTGCGGTGGAGGCGTCCGGATCATCGGAGTAGGACTGCTTGAGCATCTCCTCCTCGATCGCCTTGCGCAGCTGCACGCGCGACATCGCGGCGTCCCGGACCCGGATCTCCTCCTCGGTCTTCGGCTCGTACGGCGGCACCGGCATGGACTTGCGGTCCTCGGTCATCGCCACGAAGATCACCAGGCAGTCGCAGGCGCGGGTGAACACGCCCTCGCGGGGGTCGGCGGACAGCACCTCGTTGACGATGTGCATCGACGAGCGGCCGGTGGCCACGATGCGCGAGCGGACCTCCACGATGTGGCCGGAGGGAATGGGGCGTGTGAAGTGGATGTGGCCCACATAGGCAGTCACGCAGTATGCGCCGGACCAGCCGACCGCACAGGCGTAGGCTCCCTTATCGATCCATTCCAGTACGCGGCCGCCGTGTACGCCGAGAGCACCTTGCATCAGGATGTCGGTGGGCGCAGCCATGAATCGGAGCGTCGTCTGGGAGTGCAGTTCTCGTCCCTGGGCGGCTGCCTGTGCTCCTGTATCCGGCACGGATTCCCTTTCGGTAGGTCGGTGATGCAGTCCATGGTACAGACCCTAAGATGGCTGCATGACAGTCAGTAGAGTAGATCCTGCCGCCGTGCGCGCGGCCCTCCTTGACGTCTGGCCGTGGGTGTCGGCACCTGAGGGTACTCCGCGGCCACCGCGGGCGAAAGTCGCCGCCGCGGTGCGCCTCACCGTCGCCCAACTGGGTCAGGACGCCCCAGGTCACAGCGTCGAGGTCAGGGTGCCTCCCTTTGCTGCGGTGCAGTGCGTCGCCGGCTCGGTGCACCGGCGTGGCACCCCACCGAATGTCGTCGAATGCGATGCGCTGACCTGGCTGGGACTGGCCGGGGGACTGCTCGACGTGGACGCGGCGATCGCCGCCGGTGCAGAGGTGTCCGGGGCCCACGCCACCGACATCGCCCACTGGTTGCCGGTCGTTGCAGTGCAGGACGGGTCGGGAAGGTAGTCTTGTGACAGCCTGCTCCGCATGAATCGAGCGGAACGGGGCGCACGAGAGCAAATGAAAGCATGGGATTGTGACTGACCTGACCGACACCCCCGATACGTCCGACAACACCAACGGCGCGAGTTACGCCGCTGCCGGTGTCGACATCGAAGCCGGCGACCGTGCGGTGGAGCTCTTCGCCCCGCTGGCGAAGCAGGCCACCCGACCGGAGGTCAGGGGAGGTCTCGGCGGCTTCGCCGGACTTTTTGCACTGGGGGAGTACGAGAAGCCGCTTCTCGCCGCCGGATCGGACGGGGTGGGCACCAAGCTCGCCGTCGCCCAGGCGATGGACAGGCACGACACCATCGGACGTGACCTGGTCGCCATGGTCGTCGATGACCTCGTGGTCTGCGGCGCTGAGCCGCTGTTCCTGCAGGACTACATCGCCGTCGGTAAGGTCGTGCCCGAGAAGGTCGCCGAGATCGTGTCCGGCATCGCCACCGGCTGCGTCGACGCCGGTTGTGCCCTGCTGGGCGGCGAGACCGCCGAGCACCCCGGTGTGATGGAGGTCGACGACTACGACGTCTCCGCCACCGCCGTCGGTGTGGTCGAGGAGGCCAAGCTGCTCGGCCCCGACCGGGTCCGTAACGGTGACGTGGTCATCGCCATGGCGGCCTCGGGCCTGCACTCCAACGGCTACAGCCTGGCCCGCCACGTGCTCCTGGATCGCGCCGGTCTCGACCTCGACGGATACAGCGAGGAGTTGGGACGCACCCTCGGCGAGGAGATGCTCGAACCCACCCGTATCTACGCGCTGGACTGCCTTGCACTGGCCGCCGAATGCGATGTTCACACCTTCTCCCACGTCACCGGTGGCGGTCTGGCCGCGAACCTGGCCCGCGTCATTCCGGACGGCCTGGTCGCCGAGCTGAACCGTGGCTCCTGGGAGCCGCTGCCGATCTTCCGGCTCATCGAGCGTCTCGGCAAGGTCTCCCGCGAGGAGATGGAGAAGACCTTCAACATGGGCGTCGGCATGGTCGCCGTCGTCGGCGAGGACGATGCAGAGCGCGCCCTGGCGATGCTCACCGCCCGCCACGTTGACTGCTGGAAGCTCGGTCAGCTGCGTCTCGCAGAGGACGGCGAGGACGCCTCCGGCGACGCCGTGATGGTCGGGGAACACTCCCACAGCTAGCCCCGCACGACGCCCATCCCCGGTGGACCAGTGATCCCCGGGGGTGAGTCATATATCGAGGGGGGCAGCATGCAGAGAACCGGTGCCGGCGCAGATCATCTGCACCGGCACCGGTTCTCTCGGGGAGTGTTCCCGGGGGAGGGTACGGTCCCGTTACCGGCCGCGTTCCCGACCACTACCGGTCGTTGGACTCCTCGGCACCCCAGTCGTCCCACTCCTCGTAGTCACTCTCATGAGAGCCTTCATTCTCAGAGGAGAGTTCACGCTGGAGACTCTCCAAATCCATGTCGGGAGAGCTGTACTTCAGCTGACGTGCAACCTTGGTTTGCTTTGCCTTCGCGCGGCCGCGACCCATGGCCTGACCCCCTCGGGTGTCCAGGCGAATGGCCGGGGAATTGTGGCCATTCGCGCTCTGTGTCTGTGTATCTCTTCTGCCACCACAATAGCGGTTGTGGGCGCAGTTGTCAGACACACCCCTCCGTCGGGCTGAGGTTCCGCCTGTTCCCGCAGGTCAATTGCCGGTGGAGGTGGTCACGCCCTTCCCCTCAACCGGTCGACCGCCGCCTTGCCGGGCCGGGCGGACGTATCGACCCGGACATCATCGGGGTCCACCGAGGCATCGATGCCGTCCACGCTCAACGGCGGCACGTCCGCACCGGCCGCCAGTTTCTCGATCACCTGACGCTTGAGCAGCGCCAACGCCACCGGGCCGAAATCGGCATCCTGGACGGTGCGTCCTATCCGGCCGACCGTCCTGCCACCGGCGGTGACCGCCGCACCAGGCTCCGGAGCGCGCTGCGCCGACCCGTCCAGCTGCAGCACCACCAACTGACGCGGCGGGCGACCGAGGTTGTGCACCCGCGACACCGTCTCCTGGCCGCGGTAACACCCCTTGTTCAGGTGCACGGCGGTGTCAGTGGGCAGGGCGGTGTCCTCGGCCAGTCGGGTGGCCTCGCCGGCGGCCAGGACGTCAGCACCGAGGAAGGCGGTGACCTCGTGGGGGATCAGTCGCTCATCGGTGTCCACGCCGAGCTCCGGCCACCGGTCCCGCACGCGCAGGGCATCGAGTGCCCAGCCACCGGTGGGGCGGGCCCCCTCGGCGACGAGTGCGTCCCACACCGGGATCTGGTTGTCGGGTGCCACCCACAGGTCGACGACCGGGCGCCCGCCACAGGTGCGGGTGGACCAGTAGGCCACCAGGTCATCGGCGACGGCGGGAAGGGGGCTGGCTGCCCCGGCACGGGTAAGCCCGGTGGCAGGGTCACTCACGGCACCCACGTCAGGGCCGGGGTTCACCACACTGACCCGGATCAGGTCGGCAGGCTCTACCTCCACCTGGGCCCAGAAGATCATCTTCCGCAGGAAGTCCAGCAGGGCAGTGTCATCGGCACCTGTACCACTCCCGACGTCCAACAGCAGCGTGTCGGGCGCGACCGCGGCGACACCGAAGAGATGCTCCACCCGCCCCTGGGCATCCAACAGCAGGCCGTGGGTGGCGGAGCCCTCCGGAATCGCGTCGATCTTCTGCGAGATGAACCCGTTGAGCCAGCTCGCGGCCTCCGGCCCGGTGACGAGGATGGCGGAACCGTCCCACCCGTCGACGACACCGGTGTCGCCTTCGTCGATCCGGGTCTGCTCGACCAAGGGGGCACCGTAGTGCCGGGCGGTGCCGAAGTCGGTGCCCGAACCATCCTCGGTACTGGCCCCGGCGACGTGGTCGACGAGGGGACTGACGATCTCTGGCGTGTGCTCTGTGACGCTCACCCCACCCACCCTAGTACCACCCGGCACCCCGTGTCAGGCACACACCGGCTTAGACTGGTCGACCATGAGCACCAGCACCCCGCCCGCAGGCCCTGCAGAGATTGTCGTCGACGTCCACCCGGCCGGCGGACCGGCCCCGCACCTGGTCGACGGCACGGTGCCGGTGATCCACATCGACGACCTCGCCGCACGCCGCGGCGACGGAATCTTCGAGACGCTCATGGTCCGCGACGGCCGGGTCCGCAACCTGGAGCGGCACCTGGACCGCTTCGTGCGCGGCGCTGACCTGCTCGACCTGCCCACCCCGGACACCGGACGCTGGCTCGCCGCGGTCGACACGGCGCTGGACGCCTGGTGCGAGGCCGGCGGAGAGGAGGCCTCGTTACGGTGGCTGTATTCGCGGGGCCGCGAGTCCACCGGCGAGGTCACCGGCTGGGTGACGATCTCCCCGGAGTCCGCCTCGGTGGTCGACCAGCGCAGCAACGGGGTGCGTGTGATGACCGCCCACCGTGGCTTCTCGCTGAACATCGAGAGCGACTCGCCGTGGGCGCTGGTGGGTGCCAAGACCCTGTCGTACGCGATGAACATGGCGGCCCTGCGCCACGCCAAGGCGCAGGGGTTGGACGACGTGATCTTCGTCGCTGACGGCGACCGTGTGCTGGAAGGGCCGACCTCGACGGTGGTGGCGGTCACCGGACGCCGGATGGTCACCCCGGTGCAGGAGGTCGGCGTGCTGCCCGGCACCACCCAGGCCACCCTGTTCCGGCTCGCCGCCGAACAGGGCTGGGAGACCGGGGAGGAGGTGCTGACCGTGGACGATCTCAAGGCCGCCGACGGGGTGTGGTTGGTGTCCTCGGTGCGTATCCACGCCCGGGTCACCGAGATCGACGGGACCCCCCAGTCCCGCCCGGATCAGGCCGATGAGGTCGAGGCACTCATCGTGGAGGCCGCGACCCGCTAGCTGTACTTCCCGGGGAGGTTGTGAACGGCCCACCGGGATGATGAGAAGCTAGCCGATCACCCGGGTGAGCTCGGCGGACATCCAGGGGGTGAGTTCACCGCCGGCCCCACCGGCCCCGCCGGCGAGGCGCTCGTCGACCCAACCAAGGTTGTTGTTCGGCATCAGGCCGTAGAGCCGCTTGCCGGGGCCGAAGTCGGCCGGGCCGGTCTCGGTGGCCAGCGTCGAGGCGCTCTCCAGCTCCCAGGCGCGCTCGTTGCGGGGGCGGCCGTACATGACCTCGACCACGCCGGTGCTGTGCACCGTGAGGAACTCGATGTCGTCCTTCTCGCTGATCCGCACGAAACCGGTCTCCCGGACATCCTGGCCGGTGGCCTCGCCGTTGTCGTCCAGTCGCCAGATCCGCGAGCTGTAGGACAGGTAGTTCTCGCCGTCGTGGGCGAAGACCAGCTGCTGCCCGAAGGCGTACTCGTCGCCGCCGTCGACGGGGGAGGCGTGGCCCTCGCCGCGCCACACGCCGACCAGTGGCAGCAGGGCCAGCAGGCCGTCGTGCAGGTTCGGGCCCTCGCGGAGGTTGGCGGTGTCCTCGGCGACGGGGAGGTCACCCAGGGTGGGGAGGTTGCGTCCTGACGTCTGCTTGGCCTGCTCCTCGGCCCGGGCGACGGCCTCGTTGCCGCTGAGACCGCTGCCGCTGTTGCCGTTGGTACCAGTGTTCTCGGTTGTCATGGGGGACAGCCTACCGGTCCTACAGTCCGGGGCGTTCGTCCTCCCCGAGTGGGGCGGACCGCGGTGCGAGGTCGGAGACACTGATCTTGGTGAAGTACTCCGAGGCCTCGATGAACAGGCTGCCGCCGGAGGTGTAGACCCGACGGGGTGCGCTGTTCAGCGGCAGGGAGGAGCTGGTGAACTCGAAGGTGAAGGCGTCCATCACCTTGTCCCGGGTGGCCTCGTCGAGGGCATTGATGTCGTCGGCGGAGCTGCCGCCCGGGGTGTCGGTGATCTCCACCGGTGTGAGGAAGACATCGCCCTGCCAGACCCGCAGGTCCAGGTTCACCTCGTACGTCCCGTCCTCACCGTCCGGGGTGCCGGAGAGGTAGGCCTCGGTCTCCCAGCCGCCCTGCGGGGAGGAGTTGTCCTGGCTGCGCAGCGTGAGGTCGCTGATGCCCATATGCTCCCCGAGCTCCACGGTGTCCATCTGGATCCGGGTGAACACCTCTTCGGCAGGGGCGTCGCGGAAGTCACCGGTGAGTACCGCCGACCGGTCGAGTGTGATCTTCCTCGCAGAGGACGCCACGGTCACCCGTCCGAAATCGGGGATCTCGACGTCCCGGGACTCGACGTGGATCGACGGAACCTCGTTGGTCAGCACCGCGGCGGTGTAGGGCATACCGGTGACCAGAACCTCCGGCGGGGCGGCGAGGTGGGAGTCCCGGTAGATCCGGTCGGAGATCTGCTTCTCCACCCGGGCGGCCACGAGGCTGTCGGCGACGATCCCGACGGCAACCAGCGAAAACAGGGTGATCAGGATGATGACCAGCACGCGCAGGCCACGGCGTCCCCCCGTGCGTCCTTTCCCACGATCCTTCCCGTTCCGACCGCGCGTGCGGTCGGCGCCCCGGGTCTCAGGTGTCGGGGCGGTGGCCGGTTCGGTCGTCTCTGGGGTGTCGTGCACCGCCTCAGCATACAAAGCGCCTGTCGGTGCGTGACAACGACGAGGCCCGGGACCGGTCATGTTTCGGTCGTGTTTCACCGACCCGGCGGGTTAATATGCAGGTCGGCGCGGTGTAAGCTAGACGGTACCGCGACCGGAAAGGATTCCCACCGTGCGACTTACCCTGCTCTCCGACAACCAGCACCTCCAGGAGGTGCTTCCGTCTCTTGAGCTGCTGACACACGAGGTGGACATGTGGCCACCGACAGCGTCGTCGATCAAGGACATCGGAGTTGTGGACGCCGCGGACATCGTCATCGTCGACGTCACCGGAACCAACCTGCTCGCCGCCCGCGACATGTGTCGTTCGGTCGCCGCCGCCCACCCGACCCGCCCGGTCGCCGTGGTCATGGCCGAGAGCAGTGTCATCGCCCTCGACGGATCCTGGGCGGTGGACGACTTCCTGTTGCCCACCGCGAGCCCCACCGAGGTGGACGCCCGGCTGCGCATGCTGATGACCCGACGTCCGGTGCCGGTGGAAGAGGCCGAGGACACCCAGGTCGCCTCGATCGGTGCCCTGGTCGTCGACGAGGTCACCTACGTCGCCCGGGTGGAGGGACGCCCCCTCGACCTGACGTACAAGGAGTTCGAGCTGCTGTACTTCCTGGTGCGACACCCGGGCCGGGTATTCAGCAGGGAACAGCTGCTCAAGGACGTGTGGGGTTACGACTACTTCGGAGGAACCCGCACGGTGGACGTCCACGTTCGACGACTCCGGGCGAAACTCGGCCAGGACTACGACAAGGTCATCGCCACAGTGCGTAACGTGGGGTACAAGGCAGTGGATTTCGACAACGAACCCACCCTGCCCGCCGCTCGGTCAGGCCACTGACATACGCCGACCGTGAGAAGTTACGGACTTGGAGACTGACATGCACACCGACACTGACCCCCAGAAAGCCACCACAGCCTCTGTATCCTCCGCACGCTCAGTGGTCTACCGCGATCTTGACGCGTCGTCGAGTGAGGAGTTGGCCGCGGTACGACACCTGCTCGACGAGGTCAGCAAGGCAGACGGTGTCCCCGCCTACGGGGAGGCCTTCCTCCGCGCCCTCGACTCCGAGTCCGCCGACAGTGTCGGCTACGTCCACATGGTCGCCGTGGAGGGCGATGAGCTGCTCGGCGTGGTCTCCATGAACTCCTCCTACCTCTGCGAGATCGCGGTCCACCCCGACCACCGGCGTCGCGGGATCGGTTCCGAACTGCTGCGCATCCTCGGCCGCAGTCTCGACGGTGACCAGCAGCTCAGCGTCTGGTCCCACGGTGCTCTGCCGGGCGCGATGGAGTTCGCCGACCACCGGCAGTCCCGCTTGGTCCGCGAACTGCTGAAGATGACGGTGGACTGCGACCCCACCCGTGAGGAGAGTGCCGCGCGCCGGGCGGACCTGCTGCACAGTCGCGACAAGTCGCTGGCCAAGATCCAGGACGCCGGGTACCGCGTCCTGGACTACGTCGAATCCTCGGCGAAGTTCGGCGGTCGGGTCACCGACGCAGAGTGGCTGCGGGTCAACAACGAGGCCTTCGCCTGGCATCCGGAGCAGGGCGGCTGGGACATGGAGAAGCTCCTCGACGCCCGGGACGTCGACTGGTTCGACCCAAACGGTGTGCTGCTGTTGTGGCAGGACGAGGAGTGTGTCGGTTTCCACTGGACCAAGCGTCCCGACGGTGACCCGCACGGCGAGGTGTACGTGGTCTGTCTCGCCGACGCCGCCCGAGGCAAGGGGTTGGGTACGCCGATGACGCTGCAGGGGATGGGGTACCTCCTGGACAACGGGGCACGGGCGATCGACCTCTACGTCGAGGGCGACAACGTCCCGGCGGTGGCCACCTACGAGAAGCTCGGATTCACGGTCGCGCACCGCGACGTCGTCTTCCGCGGCATTCTCTGACCAGGCATTTCGCAGAGTTCACTTTCCGTTCACCTGGCCGGTGCCTGGTGTCCACCATGCCCGCATAACGTACGTGGTCGTTGAATGTGTTGGATCCACAACGACACGTGAATGTTCTGTACACCCAGCATCGAAGGACGCCTCAAGTGAAGACCCAGACCCAGCGACCGCAGCGACGTACCGCGGCCACCACCGCAGCAGTGACCGTCGCGGTGAGCTCCCTCATCCTCGCCGGTTGCTCGAACTCCAACGACGGTTCCGCCGAAGGCGGCAGCGGCAACTACGAACTCAGCGGCACCGAGGGCACGCTGACCGGCGAAGGCGCCAGCTCCCAGCAGAAGGCCATCGAGCAGTTCGGTGTCGCCTACTCCTCCGCCGTGCCCGGTGCCACGCTGTCCTACAACTCCAGCGGTTCCGGCGCCGGTCAGACCCAGTTCCTTGCGAACCAGGTCGATTTCGCCGGCTCCGACTCGCCGTTGGACGAGGAGCAGGCCGCCGAGGCCACCAACCGTTGCGAGGGCAACGACGCCTGGCACCTGCCGCTGGTCATCGGCCCGGTCGCCGTCGCCTACAACCTCGACGGTGTGGACGACCTGAACCTGTCGGTCGACACCATCGCCAAGATCTTCAACGGGGACATCCGCAACTGGAACGACGAGGCCATCGCCGCCGACAACGAGGGCGTCGACCTGCCGGATGAGCCGATCGACGTGCTGTACCGCTCCGAGGAGTCCGGTACCTCGGACAACTTCCAGAAGTTCCTGAACACCGCCACCGACGGCCTGTGGGAGACCGAGGGCAAGACCTTCCCGACCGAGGTCGGTTCCGGTGCCCAGGGCTCCTCCGGAGTCTCCGACCAGGTCAAGGCCACCAACGGCTCCATCACCTACGTCGAGTCCGGTTTCGCCACCGCCAACGACCTCGGCATCGCCAACATCGACTTCGGCTCCGGCCCGACCGAGCTGAATGCAGAGACCGTCAACAACGCCCTCGGCGACGTCAGCTTCTCCGGTGAGGGCAACGACCTCGTCGTCGACTCCGAGGCACTCTTCGCCACGAACGAGGAAGACGCCTACCCGCTGGTGTTGACCACCTACGAGATCGTCTGCTCGGCCGGCTACGACGAGGAGACCGCCGCCCGCGTCAAGGACTTCATGTACACCGTCCTGGACAGCCAGGACGAGGAGTACGAGGAGTCCGGTTACATCCCGCTGAGCGGCGAGTTCAAGGAGAAGCTCGAGACCGCGATCGGCGAGCTGGAGTAGAACCTCCCCACTCCTGCCCGCACCTGCCCAGCAGCCTTCCTTTCACCGTCACAGTTAGAGGGAACCCACATACATGTCCCATTCCACGGCCAGTCACCTCCCCGGGGAGTCCGGCGCCTCACGTGCCGGACTCCCCGGGGGTGGTGGCATCAACGGCACCGATGACACCGGTGGCACCGGTACCCCCGGGCCCGGTGCGCCTGCCGCCACCGACCCCGGTGGAAACAGTCAGGTCGAGACCCGGGTCAAGAAGCGCCCGGGGGACCGGATCTTCGAGTACCTGTCCACCGGTGCCGCCGTCCTGATCACGGTGCTGATCGGCGCGATCGGCCTCTTCCTGGTCATCCGCGCCGTGCCGGCCCTGTCCCGACAGCGCGACGGTCTGCTGAGCTTCTTCTCCTACGACGGCCGTTGGAACCTCAACTACACCTCCAACGACGGTGGGTGGATGCAGTTCGGCATCCCGAACCTCTTCTTCACCACCGTCATGGTGTCGCTGCTGGCACTGATCATCGCCATGCCCATCGCCCTGGGTGTCGCGATCTTCCTGTCGAACTACTGCCCGAAGCGGGCGGTGCGCCCGCTCGGCTTCATCGTCGACCTGCTCGCCGCCGTCCCGTCGATCGTCTTCGGCATCTGGGGCATGCAGGTCCTGGGCCCAGCCCTCGGCGGATTCTACGAATGGCTGGTGGGCTGGGGCGGAGGCTTCATCCTCTTCGACTGGCAGCAGGGTTCCTCACCGGCGTTCTCGACCGGCCGCAACATCTTCACCGGTGGCGTCGTCCTGGCGATCATGATCCTGCCGATCATCGCGGCGACCACCCGTGAGGTCTTCGTCCAGACCCCGCGCGGCCACATCGAGGCCGCGCTGGCCCTCGGCGCGACCCGCTGGGAGGTCGTGCGGATGACGGTGCTTCCTTTCGGACGCTCCGGCTACATCTCCGGTGCAATGCTCGGCCTCGGCCGTGCACTGGGTGAGACGATGGCGCTCTACATGGTCATCGCGTCCTCACCCGGGTTCCGGGGATCCCTGATGGACGGTGGCACCACCTTCGCCACCGCCATCGCCAACGCCGCCCCCGAGTTCAACGACGACACGAAGGCCGGTGCCTACATCGCCGCCGGCCTGGTGCTGTTCCTGCTGACCTTCCTGGTCAACGCAGCAGCCCGCGCAGTCGTCAAAAACAAGAAGTAGGAGATCGGACAGGATCATGACGACAACCTCCCACGATCTCGAGAATCGTCCCCACTCCGCACTCGCCGAGAGCGGCTTCAGCGACATCTCCACCTCCCGCAAGGCGCGCAACGGCCTCGCCACCGTGGTGGTCTACCTGACCATGGGCATCGCCGTCCTACCGCTGGTGTGGGTGCTGTGGGTGCTCATCCAGAAGGGGCTGCCCGTCATCCTCTCCGCCGACTGGTGGGTGTACGACATGGCCGGGCAGCTGTCCAACATCCCCGGCGGCGGCATCAGCCACGCCATCATCGGAACCCTGGTCCAGGCGTTGGTCACCACCCTGATCTCGGTGCCGATCGGTGTGCTCGTCGCGATCTACCTGGTGGAGTACTCCCGCGGTGGATTCCTGGGGCGCATCACCACCTTCATGGTGGACATCCTCACCGGTATCCCCTCGATCGTCGCCGCACTGTTCGTCTACGCCCTGTGGATCAGCATGTTCGGGTTCCAGCGTTCCGGCTTCGCGGTGTCCCTGGCACTGGTGCTGCTGATGATCCCGGTGATCGTCCGCAACACCGAGGAGATGTTGCGCATCGTCCCCATGGATCTGCGTGAGGCCGCCTACGCCCTCGGCGTACCGAAATGGAAGACGATCGTGCGGATCGTCCTGCCGACCGCCCTGTCCGGCATCGTCACCGGTGTGATGCTGGCCGTGGCCCGCATCATGGGTGAGTCCGCCCCGGTGCTCGTCCTGGTCGGTGCCTCGCCGGTGATCAACTGGAATGTCTTCTCCGGCAGCCAGAATTCACTGCCTCTGTTCATGCTGGAGATGTACAAACTGCAGGCCAACCCGGAGGTGCTCGCCCGTCTGTGGGGTGCGGCGCTGACCCTGGTGCTCATCATCGCTGCGCTGAACATCGGTGCCCGACTCATCTCCGCCAAGTTCTCCGTCAAGGCTGACTAGGGCCGTCTAGGGCTGACTAGAGCCAGAATAAGGAATCACAACCATGGCCAAACGACTCGACCTCAAAGACGTCGACATCTTCTACGGGGACTTCCACGCCGTCCAGAACGTGAACCTGGCGGTCCCGCCCCGGTCCGTGACTGCTTTCATCGGTCCGTCCGGTTGCGGCAAGTCCACCGTCCTGCGCACCTTGAACCGCATGCACGAGGTCATCCCTGGTGCGTACATCAAGGGACAGGTCCTCCTGGACGGTGAGGACATCTACGGACGCCACGTCGATCCCGTCGCCGTGCGCAACACCATCGGCATGGTGTTCCAGAAGGCCAACCCGTTCCCCACGATGTCGATCGAGGAGAACGTCATCGCCGGCCTGAAGCTCTCCGGGGAGAAGAACAAGAAGAAGCTGCGTGAGGTGGCCGAGAAGTCACTGCGCTCGGCGAACCTCTGGGAAGAGGTCAAGGACCGTCTGGACAAGCCCGGTGGTGGACTGTCCGGCGGTCAGCAGCAGCGTCTGTGCATCGCCCGGGCGATCGCCGTCGAACCGGAGGTGTTGCTGATGGATGAGCCGTGTTCGGCGCTGGACCCCATCTCGACCCTGGCCGTGGAGGACCTGATCCACGAGCTGAAGGAGGAGTTCACGATCGTGATCGTGACCCACAACATGCAGCAGGCCGCGCGCGTCTCCGACCAGACCGCCTTCTACTCGCTGGAGGCCACCGGCAGGCCCGGACAGCTGGTCGAGGTCGGGCCCACGAGAAAGATCTTCGAGAAGCCGTCCCTCAAGGAGACCGAGGACTACATTTCAGGACGCTTCGGCTGACGTTCCACCACCCACCCCCGCTCAGTTTTCGTGCCACACTGGTGGCAGGAGAAAGGAGTCCCACATGGGTAGTCCCGTACACATCGTGTTGATGGGGGTGAGCGGCAGCGGCAAGGGGCCGCTCGCCGAGGAACTGCAGCGGCGCACCGGGTACACCGCGGCAACAGCCGCCGACCTGCAGCCGGAGGAGGTGCGCGACAAGATCGCGCAGGGGGGCTTCCTGACACCGGAGGACCGCCTGCCGTGGGCCTGGGCGATCCGGGACTGGATGGACGCCGCGGCGACCAAGGGGGAGTCGACCGTGGTGGTCAGCCTGGGGCTGGGGCGCCGGGCGCGGGACATCTTCCGCGAGGCCGAAGGGTTCGTGTTCTTCGTGCACGTGCACGGCACCGAAGACGTCATCCGGGAACGTGTCCTACGACGAACCGGTGAGGAACCGGATCCGGAGGTGCTGCGCGCCCAGTACGCTGAGTTGGAACGCCTGCGGGCCGATGAGTACGGCGTCCGACTCGACGCCACCCAGCCACCCGAGGTGTTGGCGGACGCGGCGCTGGTGTCGCTCGAGGTCACCCGGCGGGGTGCCGCGGACGCGGACAACTAGCGCCGCGGACGGGGGATCAGAACGAGTTTGACCCGTAACGGCGACGAATCTCGTCGAACTGCTCGCGCATGGTCTCCTGCTGCTCTTCGCTGCGGCGGGAGACCTCGTACTCGGCAGGCTGCATACCTGTGGCCAGGTACACCACCCGGGTACCGATGTTGACGGCGTGGTCGGAGTAGCGCTCGAAGAAGCGGGACAGCAGGGTGACATCCACCGCGGCGGAGACCGGGTAAGGCCATTCCTTCTTCCCGGTGAGGTGGAACATGTGCTCGTGGAGGTCGTCGACGGCATCGTCGTCGAGGGCGAGCTCCATGGCCTTCTCCGGGTCGTAGGTCACCAGGACGTCGTGCAGTTTCTCGCCGATGTCGTCGACCAGGCGGGCCATCTCACGGAAGTAGGGCTCGGTGGTCTCGGGGACGGCCGAGTCCGGGTGGCGACGGCGTGAGGTGCGCGCGATGTGCACCGCGAGGGTGGCCATGCGGGCCAGGTCCTCGACGATGTACGTACCGGACACGACCTGGCGCAGATCACGGGCCACCGGGCCCTCGAGGGCCAGCAGTTCGAAGGAGCGGGCCTCGGCCCGCTTACGGAGCTCCTCGACTTCGTCGATGGAGCTGAGGACTTTCTCGGCCACTTCGATGTCCTGCTCGAACAGGGCAACGCAGGCCGATGACATCATCTGACGGACCGTGTCGGCCATGAGCGCCAGTTCATGGGCGAAGATCCGCATCTGTTCCTGGTACACAGTGCGCATGCGGGCAAGTGTACGGCCCCCACGAAGTTTTCGCGCGACAAGTTCCGTGAAGTTCCTCAGCCGCCGTTGTTGGCTGCGTCCTCGGTCTCCGGGACGTGGGCGAGGTCGGCCTCGGGATCGTCCAACCAGCCGTCCGGCAATGCCACCTTGCCGGGGGAACCCTGCCGGCCGCGGGCACCGTCGGCGTCGACGGCGCGGGCGTCCGACTCCCACATCGGGTCGAGGACCGCGCGCAGTGAGGTGAGGTCGGTGATCTGGCTGAGCTGACGGCGGATCTCCCCACCGGCCGGGAAGCCACGCATGTACCACGCCATGTGCTTGCGCATCTCCCGCACGCCGTACTCCTCACCCTCGTGGGCGGACAGCAGTTCGGCGTGGCGCATGATGATCCGGCAGACCTCGGCCAGGGTCGGTTCCTCGGGGACCGGTAGGCCGCGCAGGTGGGCGGAGAGCTCGGCGAACAGCCAGGGGCGGCCCAGGCAGCCACGTCCGACGACCACGCCGTCGCAACCGGTGTGCTCCATCATCGCCGCGGCATCCGAGGCCTTGAAGATGTCACCGTTGCCCAGTACCGGCACCCCGGTGCCGTCCATGTGCTCCACCAGGCGGGCGATCTGGTCCCAGTCGGCGGTGCCGGAGTAGCGCTGGGCGGCGGTACGCCCGTGGCAGGCGACGGCGGCCGCGCCCTCGGCAGCGGCGATGCGTCCGGCATCGAGGTGGGTGTGGTGCTCGTCGTCGATGCCGACGCGGAACTTCACGGTGACCGGGATGGCGCGCTCGCCGCCGGAGCGTCCGGCATCCTCCACACCCTTGACCGCCGCGGCGACGATCGAGGAGTAGAGCCGACGCTTGAACGGCAGGGCGGCACCACCCCCACGGCGGGTGACCTTGGGCACCGGGCAACCGAAGTTCATGTCGATGTGGTCGGCTAGGTCCTCCTCGGCGATCATCCGGGCCGCCCGGTAGGTGTACTCCGGGTCGGTGGTGTAGAGCTGCAGGCTGCGCGGATCCTCGTCGGCGGCGAAGGTGGTCATGTGCAGCGTCTTGGGGTTGCGCTCGACCAGGGCGCGGGCGGTGACCATCTCGCAGACGTACAGTCCGGCGACGCTGCCCATGCGCTCGCGCTCCTGCTCCCGGCACAGGGTGCGGAAGGCGACGTTGGTGACCCCGGCCATCGGGGCGAGGACGACGGGGGAGTCCAGGTGGAAACGCCCGATGGACAGCGCGCTGTTCTGGACGCTGTTCTGGGCGCTGCCCTGGATGGCGGCCGGTGCGGAAATGGTACTCACGGTGTCTGATTCTCACACTGCGGGACGGTGCAGTGCAACGTGGGCGTCAGAGACATGGCACACCCAGACGGAGGTGAGCTGTAGCGGACTCTCTACACTCGGGTGTGGGCGGTCACACCCGAAGGGCCGCCGGCTATGTCAGTAGCAGGGTCATTGTGCTATCAATGGTGGCAGGGATCACGTTTGGACAAGAAACAAATTGTGATATTTACAGACATAACACCGAACCACCGGGAATTACAGAGGAGATAGAGTGTCTGAGCGCATCGCCCACAGCGGTCTGAAGTCCAAGGTCATGACTGCCGAGGAGGCCGCCGAGTTCGTCAACAACGGCGACAAGGTCGGTACCTCCGGCTTTACCGGCGCCGGTTACCCCAAGGCGCTTCCCACCGCCATCGCCAACCGGGCCAAGGCCGCCCACGACCGCGGTGACGAGTTCCAGATCGAGCTGTTCACCGGTGCCTCCACCGCCGTCGACGAGGACGGCGTGCTGGCAGAGGCCGACGCCATCAGCTTCCGCGCCCCGTACAACTCCGATCCGGTGCTGCGTAACAAGATCAACGCCGGCGAGGTGCGTTACTGGGACATCCACCTGTCCCACCTGGGCAAGCAGGTCCAGGAGGGCTTCTTCGGTAAGTTCAACGTCGCCATCATCGAGGCCGTCTGCATCCGTGAGGACGGGTCCGTCGTCCCGTCCTCCGCCGTCGGCTGCAACCTCGAGTTCGTCGAGGCCGCAGACAAGGTGATCATCGAGGTCAACGAGTGGCAGTCCCGCGACCTCGAGGGCATGCACGACCTCTACAACATTGAGCCGATCGGACAGCGCACCCCGATCCAGATCACCAAGCCCGGCGACCGCATCGGTTCCACCGCGATGGAGATCGACCCGGAGAAGATCGTCGCGATCGTCGAGACCAACGCCGCCGACCGCAACGCCCCCTTCACCCCGGCCGACGAGACCTCCAAGAAGATCGCCGGCTACTTCCTCGACTTCCTCGAGGGTGAGGTCGCCGCCGGTCGCCTGGCCTACGACGGCTACATCATGCAGTCCGGTGTCGGTAACGTCCCGAACGCCGTGATGGCCGGCCTGCTGGACTCCAAGTTCGAGAATATCCAGGCCTACACCGAGGTCATCCAGGACGGCATGCTCGACCTGATCGACGCCGGCAAGATGACCGTCGCCTCGGCGACCTCCTTCTCGCTGTCCCCGGAGTACGCCGAGAAGATGAACGCGGAGGCCGCCAAGTACCGCGAGAGCATCATCCTGCGTCCGCAGCAGGTCTCCAACCACCCGGAGGTCATCCGTCGACTCGGCCTGATCGCCACCAACGGCATGATCGAGGCCGACATCTACGGCAACATCAACTCCACCAACGTCTCCGGCTCCCGTGTGATGAACGGTATCGGTGGCTCGGGTGACTTCACCCGTAACGCCTTCATCTCCTCCTTCATCAGCCCCTCGGTGGCCAAGGGCGGCGACATCTCCGCGGTCGTCCCCTTTGCCTCCCACATCGACCACCACGAGCACGACGCCATGGTCGTCATCACCGAGAACGGCTACGCCGACCTGCGTGGCCTGGCCCCGCGTGACCGCGTGAAGAAGATGATCTCCATCGCCCACCCGTCCTACCAGCCGCTGCTGGAGGAGTACGTCGAGGCCGCGTCGAAGGGCAAGTTCCACCAGACCCCGCACGACCTGACCAAGGCCTTCGAGTTCCACACCCGGTTCCTCGAGACCGGCTCGATGCGCAAGTAGTCGGCCTGGCCTGAACCGGCATCACACAGCCCCGCCCCGGTCTATCGCGCCTGGGCGGGGCTGCTCTTTTTTGGGTGAACTCCCTGAACTGCGCAAAGTTAGGCTCTTCCGTGGCGGGCGGTTCGCGGAGGTGCGAAAGCCCGGGCGGAGACGGGTTGGGGACCGATATGGGAGGGTGTATTGCCGTTGTCTGGGGGGCGTGGGATAGAATTCTCCCCGTGCTCACCGGATGGCTTCCCGCCTTCTGTGAGTATGTGGGCCTTTAGCTCAGTTGGTAGAGCTACGGACTTTTAATCCGCAGGTCGTGGGTTCGAGCCCCACAGGGCCCACAAGTCACCCCCCCCCGGTACCTGTCCACGGTGCCGGGGGTTGCCTCTATCTCGCTGCGCTGCCGCAGGTTATGGGTTAATGGTCAGAATGTGTGTCTACTGCGGGCGTGTCACCGGCCGACCCCCCACTCTCTGGACCCCGGCGGACTTCACTGGATCGTCGGTGATGGCACGGTGATACTCGCCCGCTCATCTGCGGCGGGAGGGTTGTCGGGCACGTAAGCGGGTGGTGTTTTGTCACGTACCCTGGGCGAATAGCTGTCCGAGAGCTATTATCCTGTCTTTTCGCCGGGGTGATCTGTTACGCAGTGCGGAACCTGGACACACATTCTGACCATTAACCCCAGGTTGTTACGCCGAATCCACACATTGCCCGATCCGTGACGCGGAAGGACGGAAAAGTGAACTCGGCGCCACGGTGCACAAGGACGCCCCGGTCGGAACAGGCCGGGGCGCCCGTCCCCTCTCGATCAGCGAGTGTTCACGAGACGATGCGGAGCTCGAGAATCAGGCCGGAGGAACCCCGCCATGGGGCGGCAGCGAGCCGACCCGCTCGATGCCCTGTGGCATCAGGATGTAGTACGACGATGCCTCGCCACTCGGGGCGGCATTCGAGTCACCGGGCAGCAGGTAGCGGTAGTTGACCTTGATCATGTTGTCCGCGACCCGCTCCGTGGTCTGGTACGGGAAGGCCTCCGGGGTCGTCGGGCCGATGTACTTCGAACCGGCGAACAGCGCGACCTGGCGCGGTGAGGAACCGGTGGCGGCGGTCACGTCCAGCGTGATGGCCGACAGTGGCTTCGAAGAATCATAATCCCGGGTCTCGGCGCCGAGGTGGGTCCACGGACTGTGGTCCGGGAGGTCCGGGGTCACTGCGGCGGCGTACCAGGCGGCCGGCTCGGGGGAGCGGACCGGTTTGGAGGTGTCCTGCTTCGGTGGGCTGGCCACGTCTGCGGCACTGGTGGAGGCGGCGACGCCTGCCCCGCCGAAGGCGAGCAGGGTGGCGGTGGTCAGTGCAAGGGCACGCGAGCGGTGGCTCTTCGTCCGTGGTGTGGTGGTGCGGGGGTTCAGGGCGAGACTCCTTTCCGTCGACAGGTCGACGAGTGGTGTCTGTGGTGTTGAGCCTTGCACCCTTAGCGACCGAGTGCGCCCGGGAGAGTGTTACATCTCACACATCGGATGCAGGTTGTGCAGGGTTCTGCGGTGGTCGCCTGATTCGGTGGGACGTTCCCGCAGTGCGGTGCCCGGGAGTCCCCGCTGTGCGGTGCGTGGAGTACCCGCTGTGCGATGGCCCGGAGGGTGGCGTCGGCCCCCGGTCGGGGCATGCGGTGCGCCCAGGACGCGGCCACGGGGGTATGGATTGTCCCGTCTGATGAGAATTAAAAGTCCGCCGATTGGGATCTCTGTGGTCGAACCACTAGAACTAGGAGAACGCTTTATTCATGAGAGGAACGCAGACATGACCGACTCCCCGGAGCAGACGCCGGCACAGTCCACGAAAAAGAAGCATCCGACCGCGAAAGAGGCTGACCGCTCGGCGGCCATCGCCGTCACAGCCTTCCCGGTATTCATCCTGGCCGGCACGGTCCTCGCCTTCTTCTTCCCCGCGCCGTTCCAGCCGCTGACCGACTACATCAACATCTTCCTGATGATCATCATGTTCGCGATGGGGCTCACGCTGGCCATCCCGGACTTCAAGATGATCGCGAAGCGACCCGTCCCGGTCATCATCGGTGTGGTCGCCCAGTTCGTGATCATGCCGCTCCTCGCGATCTTCGTCGCCTGGGTGCTGGATCTGAACCCGGCGCTGGCGGTCGGCCTGCTGATGCTCGGCTCGGTCCCCAGCGGAACCTCCTCCAACGTGATCACCTTCCTGTCGAAGGGCGATGTCGCCCTGTCGGTGGCGATGACCAGCGTGTCCACCCTGATCTCGCCGATCATGACTCCCGCCCTGATGCTGCTGCTCGCCGACACCCGCACCGACGTCGACGGCTGGGGGATGGCGGTGTCTCTGGTCCAGACCGTGCTGCTGCCGGTCATCGGTGGCCTGGTGATCAGGACGGTCGTCGCCAACAAGTACCTCGACCCGATCATGCCTGTCCTGCCGTGGCTGTCGATCCTGGGCATCGGCGGCGTGGTGTTCCCTGCCGTTGCCAACAATGCCGACCTGCTGGCCAGCGTGGGCCTCATCGTCTTCGTCGCCGTGCTGATGCACAACGTCCTGGGCTACGTCCTGGGCTACTTTGCCGGGCGTCTCTTCCGCCTGCCGGAGAAGGCCAACCGCACCATGGCCGTGGAGATCGGCACCCAGTCGGCCGGTCTCGCCTCCGGTATGGCCGGACGTTTCTTCAGCCCCGAGGCCGCTCTGCCAGGTGCGGTTGCTGCGGTGATCCACAACATCACCGGTGCGGTGTACTCCGCGATCGTCCGAAACCGGGCGCTGCCGGAGGACAAGTCCGCCGCGGACGCCTCCGGGGACGCTGCGGAAGACTCCCCCGTTAAGGTGTAGAAAAGCTACATTGACGGCCGTCTCGTGTCCGGACACGCTGCTAGCGTGGGGACAATGACGGCCACCCCCGAACGACCGGTGTTCTTCGTCTCCGACAGCACCGGAATCACCGCGGAGACCCTGGGGAACGCCCTGCTGGCGCAGTTCCCCGCCACCCGGTTCAGCCGGCGCGTCCTGCCGTTCGTGGACAGCGTGGACCACGCCCGCCGGGCGGTGGAGGAGATCGCCTCCGTCGCAGACCGCGAACCGATCGTCTTCCTCACCATCGGCGACGTGAACGTCGCCGCCGAGATGGGCGCCGCCCCTGGCGAGATCATCGACCTGCTCGTCGGACACCTCTCCCGACTGGAACAGATCCTCGGCGCCCGCCGCACCGCCGACCCCACGGCCTACCATCGGGTGGGGGACCCGGACCGCTATCACGACCGTATCAACGCCGTGGAATACACCATCGAGCATGACGACGCCGCCTCGCTGCGCCGCATCGACATCGCCGACCTGGTCATCATCGCCCCCTCCCGCTGCGGTAAAACCCCCACCGCGATGTACCTGGCCCTGCAGTACGGGCTGCGCGTGGCCAACTACCCACTCACCGAGGACGACACCCCCGGGCAGCTGCCGGGCGTGCTGACCGGGCTCGAGGGGCGTCTCTTCGGGCTCACCACCACCGCCCAGCGGCTCAGTCAGATCCGCAGCGAGCGAAGACCAGGCAGCAGCTACTCCAGCCTGGCTCGCTGTCGGAACGAACTGCGGGACGCCGAGAACCTCTACCGGCGTCACCGCATCCCCTACGTCGACTCCCACGCCATGAGCGTGGAGGAGATGGCCAGCACCATCCTGACCACCATGAACCTGCGAAACATCTGAAACCACCGCCCCAGAGAAACCGCCCCGTGCGAAAGGACCACACCCATGTCCACCCCTGACTCCCACCGCACCGTCATTCCCTTCACCGAGCTCGGCATGGACGACGTCCCCCAGGTCGGCGGCAAGAACGCCTCCCTGGGTGAGATGGTCGTCAACCTCGCTGACGCCGGCGTCCGCGTCCCCGGCGGTTTCGCCACCACCGCGGATGCCTACCGGGAGTTCCTCGCCGTCAACGGACTCGACGAGAACATCAAGGACACCCTGTCCGACCTCGACCTCCAGGACGTCCGGGAGCTCGCAGTCCGCGGTACGCAGATCCGTCAGTGGATCCTGGACCAGCCCTTCCCGCAGTCTCTGGAGCGCGACATCCGCGACGCCTATGACGCACTCGTCGCCGGCGACAGTCACCCCGAGGAGGTGACCTGGGCGGTCCGGTCATCCGCGACCGCCGAGGACCTGCCGGAAGCCTCCTTCGCCGGCCAGCAGGAGACCTACCTCAACATCGGCGGCATCGACAATGTGCTCGAGGCCGTCCGCCACGTCTTCGCCTCCCTCTACAACGACCGGGCGATCTCCTACCGCGACCACCACGGCTTCGCCCACGACGAGGTCGCCCTGTCCGCCGGCGTGCAGCGCATGGTGCGCAGCGACATCGGTGCGTCCGGCGTGATGTTTACCGTGGACACCGAGTCCGGCTTCGACCGGGCGGTGTTCATCACCTCCGCCTACGGCCTCGGCGAGGCCGTGGTGCAGGGTGCTGTGAACCCGGATGAGTTCTACGTCTCCAAACCAGCCATCTCCGACGGCAGGACAGGTCGGGACGCCATCCTGTCGCGCACCGTCGGCGGCAAGGCCGTCGCCATGCGCTACGCCGAGGGCTCCGGTGTCGACTCCGCCACCCGGTGGGAGGACATCAGGGAGGACGACCGTGCGAAGTTCTCCATCACCGACGAGGAGGTCACCGAACTGGCCCGCCACGCCGTGGCCATCGAGGAGCACTACGGCCGGCCGATGGACATCGAGTGGGGACGCGACGGACTCGACGGCCAGCTCTACATCCTGCAGGCCCGCCCGGAGACCGTGGTCTCCCGTCGCGGCGCCGGGGAGGACGGGGGCCAGGTGCTGACCCGGTTCGAGATCGACCGGGCCGGTGCCGACGCCGCCGAGGTGCTCGCCGAAGGCCGCTCCATCGGCCAGCGCATCGGTGCCGGCCCGGTGCGCGTGCTGCGCTCGATCAAGGACATGGACCGCATGCAGACCGGAGATGTGCTGGTCGCCGAGATCACCGACCCGGACTGGGAACCGATCATGAAGCGTGCCTCGGCGATCATCACCGAACGTGGTGGACGTACCTGCCACGCCGCCATCATCGCCCGTGAACTGGGTGTCCCGGCGATCGTCGGCACCGGCAACGCCACCTCGGTGCTGCCCGACAGTGAGCAGGTCACCGTCTCCTGTGCCGAGGGTGACACCGGACGGGTCTACCGCGGTGCGGTCGACTTCGAGGACAAGGAGACCCGGCTGGACGCCATGCCGGAGATCCCGGTGAAGCTGATGATGAACGTCGCCACCCCGGACCAGGCATTCGCCTTCTCCCACCTGCCGAACAGTGGTGTGGGGCTGGCGCGCATGGAGTTCATCATCAACCGGCAGATCGGTGTGCACCCCAAGGCGCTGCTGGAACGCGACTCACTGGATCCGGAGCTGCAGGCCGAGGTGGACGCAGCCTGGGCGGCATACCCGAGTCCCGAAGAGTTCTTCATCCAGCGCGTGGTCGAGGGCGTGTCGACGATCGCGGCGGCCTTCGACCCCAAGCCGGTGATCGTGCGGCTGTCGGACTTCAAGACCAACGAATACGCCAACCTCATCGCCGGTGAACGATACGAGCCGAACGAGGAGAACCCGATGCTTGGCTACCGGGGTGCCGCCCGGTACGTCTCCGATGAGTTCCGCGACTGCTTCGCCCTGGAGTGTGAGGCCCTGCGCCGGGTGCGTGACGACATGGGTCTGACCAATGTGCGGGTCATGGTGCCGTTCGTGCGCACCATCCCGGAGCTGCAGGACGTCCTGGAGGTCATGGCGTCCCACGGACTGGAGCGGGGGAAGAACGGCCTGCAGGTGGTGATGATGTGCGAGGTGCCGTCGAACTATCTGCTGGCCGAGGAGTTCCTCGAGCACGTGGACGGCTTCTCCATCGGCTCCAACGACATGACCCAGCTGGTGCTGGGCGTGGACCGCGACTCCGACCTGGTCGCCCACGACTTCGACGAGCGCGACCCCGCGGTGCTGAAGGTCATCGGCTCGGTGGTGCGGACCTGTGTGGAACTGGGTAAGTACGTCGGCATCTGTGGTCAGGGGCCGTCGGACCACCCGGACCTGGCTCAGTGGCTGGTGGAGCAGGGCATCGAGTCGATGTCGCTGACCCCGGACACCGTGGTGAAGACCTGGCTGTCGCTGGCAGGGGAGGAGTAGGCAACCCAACGGGGCGAACCGGGAGGTCCGGCGCGCGCACGGGTACGCCCATGCGTATACTGAATGGGACGGTCCTGTGGCGGTCGCCACAGGTAGCCCCTCACATTGATCTCTCTCCAGGAGGACCTTTCCATGAAGCTCAACGACGAAACCTCAGACGCAGTAGCCGTCCGACTCCGACGCGCCCGCGGGCAGCTCGAAGGCGTCATCACCATGATCGAGAACGGCCGGGAGTGCGATGAGATCGTCACCCAGCTCGCCGCCGTGTCCCGTGCCGTGGACCGCGCCGGGGTGAAGGCGATCTCCGGTGGGATGCTCGACTGCGCCCACGCCGAGCCGGAGGAAGTCCCGGAGGACTGGCAGGAACAGATGGAGAAGCTCTTCCTCTCCCTGTCCTGACAGCAGCGTCGTGGAGTCGTGGAAGCCCCCAAGCCACGGCTCCTGCAGTGGGGTCTCCACCGCCCGCTACTATCGGACCCTGTGATCCGCACCCTGCTCATCGACAACCACGACTCCTTCACCTGGAACCTCGTCCACGACCTGACCAGGGTGAACGGGGTCGCCCCGGTGGTCCTGCCCAACGACTGGGACCAGTGGGGGGAACAGGGCGCGGACCTGCTCGACCACATCGACAATGTGGTGATCTCTCCCGGCCCCGGCACCCCGGTCAACCCCGTCGACGTCGGTATCGCCCCGGCGGTCATCGCCGCCGCGGTCGAGAAGCACATCCCGGTGCTGGGCATCTGCCTCGGACACCAGCTCATCGCCCATCTGTACGGTGCCACAGTGGGCCCGGCCACCGAACCGGTCCACGGCCGGATCTTCCCGGTCACCCACGACGGCTCCGGGGTCTTCGCCGGCATACCCTCACCTTTCGAGGTGGTCCGCTACCACTCCCTGGCCGTCAGTGACCTCCCGGCGACCGTCCACGTCGACGCGACCACCGCCGACGGCACGGTCATGGGTATCAGCGTGCCCGGGGCACTGCTGTGGGGGGTGCAGTTCCACCCCGAATCGGTGAAGACGAACCACGGCAGGGAACTGCTGGCCAATTTCGCCCAGCTCACCCGCGACTCCGGACGGGTGCGCCACGTCCGCGACCACGTCCTCGACCTGGGGGACCGGCAGGAGATTGACACCCGGGCGTTCTCCGAGGACCTCTTCCGCAGTCTTTTCGAAGCAGACGGCACCTCCGCTGCCGCCCGCCACGCCGTCTGGCTCGACGGCAACCGCACCGGGGATCCGCGTGCCCGGTTCACCGTGATGGGCGCGGCGGACGGCCGCAATGCCGGACCATCGGCGGCGGTGGCGACCGCCGACGTCGCCGCAGGTACGGTGACGGTCACCCGCCGCGAGGGCGCCGAGGTGATCGAGCAGGACGTCCTGACCTGGTTGAGGGACGATCTGGCGCGGTGGAACATCCGCGGTGGAGGACTCTCGGACGACCTGGAGGACCTGGAAGACTTGGCAGACCTTGCTGGGAAGGGGGACCGGCCGACGTCCTGCGGCTTCCGACTGGGGTGGGTGGGTTACCTGGGCTACGGGGTGAAGGCTCAGTGTTCGCGTGGTGAGGGTGCGGCGAATACGCATCCGTCGACGACGCCGGACGCCGGGTTCGTCTTCCTCGACCGGGCGGTGGTGATCGACCACGAGCGCGGTGAGGCACATCTGCTGACCCTCGATCACCCACGAGACCCGGAGACTGCCCGATGGGCGGCGGCGGGGGAGGACGCCTGGCGGGAACGCACTGCGGCGCTGATCCGGCGGTTGCTCACTGCCGAAGGGCGCGACGACGCTCCTGGTACACCCGACGAACCTGTTACCTCCGGAATGTTCGGCGAGGCCGGCACCGGTTTGCAGGTCGCCCTGCACGACCGGGCGGAGTACACCGCGAAAGTCCGGCAGATCCAGCAGTGGATCCGCGAGGGCGAGACCTACGAGGCCTGCCTGACCACCACGCTGGAGGCTGTCCCACCTGCGGCTGCCGACGGCCCCGACACTCTCGGTCTGTACCGCCGGCTGCGCCGCGACAACCCCGCACCCTTCGCGTCCTACCTCCGGCTGCCTGGGGCGACGGTGATGTCGACCTCACCGGAACGATTCCTGAGCGTCGACACCGCCGGCACGGTGACGTCCTCACCGATCAAGGGCACCCGGCCGGTCGGGGATGACGCCGCCGCCGACCAGCTCATCCGCGCCGAGCTGCAGAACAGCGAAAAGGACCGCGCCGAGAACCTGATGATCGTCGACCTGGTCCGGCACGACCTGGGTCGGGTCGCCGCGCCGGGTAGTGTCGCGGTTCCGGAGCTGTTCAGTGTGGAGAGTTATGCGACGGTCCACCAACTGGTCAGCACCGTCATCGCCACCCTCGACGCGGAATCCACCGGGGTGGACGCCGTGCGCGCCGCCTTCCCGCCCGGCTCGATGACCGGGGCGCCGAAGGAACGCACCATGCGCCTGCTGGAGGAGTTGGAGGACGGACCGCGCGGTGTCTACAGCGGGGCGGTCGGCTACTTCTCGTTGGACGGTGCGGTGGACCTGTCCGTGGTGATCCGCACGCTTGTGGCTGAGACAGGCGGGGTGGCTGAGACAGACGGTACCGATGGCACAGGTGACTCACCGCGCTTCACCTACGGCGTCGGCGGGGCGGTGGTGACCCAGTCGGACCCGGACGCCGAGTACGACGAGACCGTGGTGAAGGCCACCCCACTGCTGCGACTGCGGTGACGCTAGGCTCAGAAGGCATGAATGGTGATGACATCCGTGCCGCCTACGACTCCGTCCGCGCGGAGGTGGACGCGGCCGCCCGGGCAGCAGGGCGCGACCCGTCCGAGGTCCGCCTGCTGCCGGTGAGCAAGACTGTGCCGGTGGACCGGCTGAGACTGGCGGTCGAGGCTGGCCTGACCGAACTGGCCGAGAACAAGCCGCAGGAGGTCGGACGCAAGGCCGGCGAGATGGCTGACCTCCCGGTGCGGTGGGTGGCGATCGGCCACCTGCAGACGAACAAGGCGAAGATCATCGCCGAGCACGCCGATGAGTTCCAGGCGTTGGACTCGGTGCGTCTGACTCAGGCCCTGCAGCGCCGGTTGGAGACCGTCGACCGGCACCTGGACGTCCTGATCCAGGTCAACACCTCCGGCGAGGAGACGAAGACCGGTGCCTCGCCGGGCGACGTCGGGCAGATCCTGGAGGTTGCGGCGTCCTGCGACCGTCTGCGGGTGCGCGGGTTCATGACCGTGGCGACCAATACCGACGATGAGGCGGAGGTGCGACGCTGTTTCGCCCAGCTGCGAGGGATCCTGGACGCTGCGCGGGAGGACGCGGTGGTCGACCCGGAACTGCTCACCGAGCTGTCGATGGGTATGTCCGGGGACTATGCGATCGCCGTGGCCGAAGGTGCGACCTGCGTGCGCGTCGGGACGGCAATTTTTGGAGCCCGGGACTACGCCTGAGAGCCCTCTTGAGGCCAGAGGTATACATAGTGTGACCTGGAATTTTATCCCCGTGTTGGCGATTTGGGGTTGCGTGCTTTATTGTTAACACCGCTGCCGAACGGAAACGAACACGTGTCGTTCCGGTAGAGGTAGGGCTCCCATCGTCTAGTGGCCTAGGACTCCGCCCTTTCACGGCGGCAACACGGGTTCGAATCCCGTTGGGAGTACTGCGAGAGCAATCCCGCACAACTCAATATGGCCCTGTGGCGCAGTTGGTTAGCGCGCCGCCCTGTCACGGCGGAGGTCGCG
>DHCFJ07801__coassemble_1699_pt1 | contig 29105 bp, 26 predicted proteins | sample DHCFJ07801__metabat2_low_PE_008 | metagenome-assembled genome bin DHCFJ07801
AGCATTCGGGCAGGTCACGCCAGGCTATGCCCGTGCGGTACCGGTAGATGATGCCTTCGACGACTTGGCGGTTGTTGCGGAAATGTCGGCCCTGTCTGCCGGCCGAGGACGGCAGCATCGGTTCGATGTAGGCCCATTGGGTGTCGGTGAACTGCTGGAAGCGGTTGGTGGCCATGTCTCCACGGTCAGATGTCGGACCGCTACCGTTTGGGAGACACGGCCTAGCCGGTGGAGACCTTCCGGCGTAGCGCGTCCAGTTCCAGGGTGAGGTCATCGGAGCGCTCGATCTGGTCGATGCACTCCTCACGGGGCGTCGTCTGGGAGTCTTCCCCCGTCGGCACTGCGGCCCCAGGAGACGGTGTATGCCCTGCTGTCGACGGGAACGTCGTGGTGGCCGACTGCAGTACCCGGTCGCTCTCCTCGACGAGCGTGTTTGCCCGGACGAGGATGTCCCGGAGTTCCGCATCGAGCGGGCGGCTGTTCTCGACGAAGTAGGCTTCTTCCAACCTCGTGCCGACCCCCTTGTTGCGCTGGAGGTCGTCCCACCAGCGCACGGCTGTCCGCAGTCGTGCGCTGGACTCGTTCGAGAGGGTGACCAACGCCGCGTCCAACTCCGCCAGATTCTCCTCGGCGGCACGACGTCCGCGCACACCGGACCACAGGTAGATCGGCAGTGCGATCGCCCCGACGAAGGCAGTCAGGATCATAGCGACGCCCAGCAGGATCATGCCGATCTTGAGCGCCCAGAGGAACGCCCAGAGTGCGACGGCGAACAGGATGAGCGCCCCACACCCGGTGACAGCGGGGCCGTTACCGCGGTTGTCGTTCATGACTATCCCACCTCCCAGGCGACGCCGATGTCGAAGATCCAGGTGCCGAGGGCGGCGAGGAGCAGGGCGCCGATCAGCGTCAGGATGGTCAGGACCGTAGCCGCCATCGGGGTGGAGACCTTTGTGACGGCACGGGCGCGCGCATCGGCGATCAGTCGAAGATCCTGGGTGGTTCCGTGGAGGTTCTCGCGCATTTCGGCATCGCGCCGCAACCCGTCGGCAGGTGTCTCCGGGGTGGTGCCGGGGATCCCGATCCGGGGGAGAGGTGTGGGGGCTGGTGACAGCAGGGCTGCCCGGGTGCCCAGGACGTCCTTCAACTCAGGGACCGGGGCGGCAGGAGCACCGGGGTCGTGTTGTGCGTTCATACCCACAACATTATCGGTCCGGCCGGACATGAATCGGGATGAGGTGTTCGAGATGTTCGACTGAGTCGAACACCTCACTGGGGGGAACCTAGCGCCGGCGATGGAGGATGTCTTCGAGTGCATGAAGCAGCTCTGCGCGGGTCGACACCACATGGACCGGATTGTCGACCGGTGACTTTGTCAACAGTCCACCGACCTCACGCCGGAAGAGGCCGTCCTGAGCCAGTGCCCGGCGGTGCAGCAGAGCGCCGGACCACAGGTGAGTGAGGGCCAGTGCACCGCTGCACAGGCCGGCGAAAATGACCAGCAGGCCGACGACGGTGAGCGCAACACCGTTGCCCAGGGCGAGTGCCCCGGCAGTGAACAGAGTGGCGGCGACAGTGACCACCGGGAGCGTCCACACCAGGGCAGAGCGGACGGTCCGGGAGCGGTCGATGTTCTCGGTGATCATTGTGTCGATCCGCCACAGGTCCGCGAGTGCGTCCACAGCGACATCCTCACCGGAGCGCTGCGCTATCGCAGAGCGGTACCGGGCGACGACCTCCGGTGTGTCAGAGGGGCGCACGGGACCGCCCTCGGCAGAGGTGCCGGGGGCATCCGGGATGTCTTTGGCGTTATTGGCGCCCGTGGTGCCCGTGAACGGGTGGGTCATGCACAGAACACTACCGTTGCACCCCTACCCGTGGGCGTACTCGGCGTAGATGGGTGCCGGCACCCTATCGGGGACACCGGCGATCAGGTCCGACCGGATCGCTCCCTGGTGGGCGGGGGAACTACCAGACGCTGCGCAAAGCGTCGTGGGGGTCGGTGTCGCCAGCGTTGAATCGGACGACCGCGCCGGACGACTGGGGGCACTCCAGGGCGGCGAGGATGGTGCGGGCCACGGTCTCCCGGGGTACCTCGGTGGCATCGGTGTAGCCGTCACCCTCGGGCAGTACGGAGATCCCGCCGCTGTCGGGGTCGTCGGTCAGTGTGCTGGGGCCCAGCACCGTCCAGTCGAGTTCGGAGTCCATCAGATGCTGGTCGGCAATGGCCTTGGCCTCGGCGTAGGGGTAGAACCCGCTGTCCTCGGGAATGCCGTGGTCCAGGTAGGAGCCGGACCAGGAGACCATGATGAAGCGGGTGACGCTGACCTCTTCGGAGGCGTTGATGGTGCGGATCGCCGCGTCCAGGTCAACGGCGAAGGTCCGCTCGGGGTCGCCGCCGCCGGCACCGGCCGCCCAGATGACGGTGTCGTGGCCGGAGAGCATCTCGGCGATGTCGTCGGTGCTCATGGTCTCGATGTCCGCGACCTTCGGGGTCGCCCCGGTCTCCCGGATGTCCGCGGCGTGATCCGGGTTGCGGATGATCGAGGTGACGGTGTTACCTGCCTCGACCAGCATCGGCGCAGTCAACAGCGCTACTTTGCCGTGGCCGCCGATGATGACGATGTCATGCATGATGAGGAGTCGCCTTTCTCAGGTGGATGTGTGACATCCACCCTATCTGGGAATGAGCGGCCCCATGGCCCCAGCCCCGATACAGATGTGTGCCCCCGTGGGACCGACGACATTGGCCATGAGGGTTGCGCCGCCGCCGGACATGTTCACCCACCGGGTGGTCAGGGAATCGTCGACCGGGACGGTGAGCGTCCGTGCCCGCCACTGCGACTCCTCTTCCAGACCGTTGGGCATCGACAGCTCCACGTCCACCTCCTCGGTGGCTGTGGCAGTGAACTCCCAGGTCCAGTCGCCGAGGGGCAATGGCGGCTCGGCCCGGATGATCCGGGGTTGGCCAACCTCCACCCGCACGCCGCACTGGGGTTCCTCCCCGGCTTCACTGCGGGAGGCGTCGAGGACGTGGCCGTCGACCAGCTCTCCGTCTGGCGTGATGATCTGTGGATTGTCCACGACGTCGGAGACACCTCCCTGCCCGCCGGCGACGTGGCTGGCGGAGTTGTAGGGGGTGACCAACGGGGTCAGGAGCTCGAGGGGGAGGTTCTGGTCCAGCAGTGGACGCTCGGGATCTGCGGTGGCCTCGCGCAGCGTCGCGAGATATTTCGCCGAAGGGTCGTCCGACCACGCGGCCACCCAGGTGAGTGTCGAGGCGGTGGAACTGCAGACAAGGAGCACAGCCAGAGTGAGCAGGACCGGTGACACCGGGCGCAGGGCGCCGCCGGCAGGGCGTCCTGCCCCAGCATCCGTGTCTGCGCCGGAATTTGCGTCGATATCGACGTCGCTGTTTGTTCCCGTGCCGGATGCCGGCCCACGCGCAGGCACGGGCACAGACACAGCCGCGACCAGCGCCAGCACGGTGACCGACCACCAGTCGACGTAGTAGTGCATTCCGCGGGCCAGCAGGTCGGTGGCGCCGTCCCCGGAGCGTCCCGACTGCAACAACAGAAGTACCGTCGCCAGGTAGCCGACGCTGAGCAGCAGAGCGGCGCCCACGGTAACCGGACGCCGCCGGTTGGCGACCACCAGGGCCACCACCGCGGCCAACAGAACACCCGCCAGGACGGCCTGCACGGCGCCCGGGGTCGTCGGGAACGCCGGGGAGGGGTTCCAGCGGTCCCAGGTCCACGGGCCCCCGAGAGCCCCGGGCAACACCGCAGCGCCCATCGCGCCGGTCAGATCGTCCAGCGCCGGCCCGGAACTCGGGGACATCCGGCCCGCGAGATACAGGTACAACCCAGCCCAACCAGCGGTGATCGCCGTCGGTGCCAGCCACGGCAGTGCTGGCAGGCGTCGTCCTCCCAGCCGCAGGATGATCCCCACAGCGATCAAGGCGGGAACCACGGTAAGGACCTTCTCGGTCATCAGTAGGCCGACCAGCAGCACCGCCGACGCCGCGAGCGTGTGCTTCCATGTCACCCGGGGACGCAGCAACAGCAACGCCACTGCCCCGGCGGTCAGCTGCCAGGACAGGGCGTTCACCCCGGCTGACCACCAGCCGGACGCGATACCGAGGAAGGGGGAGAAGACAAGGGCCGTGAAGCCCAGCAGCCGGACCCACGGGGCCCGGGTGAGCTGCCCGAGCACCAGCCACCACAGCACGCCCGCGGCCACGGTCGCGACCAGGGTGATCACCACAGGTAACCACCACTGCAGTGGCGCGAGGGTGTCGGCGACGATCTGCAGCGCCCCCGATCCCGGCATCAGGTGGCCGTCATAGGGTACCCAGAGTCCGGCGTCCCGGAAGCGTGCCGGGATGACAAGGTCATCCCAGTAGAAGGTGCGTTGGCTGAGCTGCCAACCGCGGAGGACGACGGCGAGGGTCAGGATCAGTGCCGGGGCGGCGAGGGCTCGTGAGGAGAGGGGCGAGTCGGAGAGCGGCGAGGTCGAGGGGGGAGGGACGTCGGACTCCCGCGTGATGGGGGACGCCACCTTAGATGGCGGGGGTGAACGGCTGGACGGACAGGAGTTCGACCTCGTCGCTGGCGCAGGCGGTCAGGTCGTCCTGCCCGATGACGACCGGGGTGGTCTCCTCCGGGATGATGACCTGGTAGCCGGCGGCCGGGGTCGGCTCACAGGTGGCCTCGTCGTAGCTGCCGGCCTGGCCCAGGCGCACCCCGGAGGTCGCGGACTCGGCGGGTGCCAGGCTGACGGCCTCGGAGCTGCCGGCGTCTTCACGGGTGGCCGGTGCACCGATCGTCTTCTCGTCGGCGTCGACCAGGGCCACGCCCGGGTATCCCTGGACGGTGCAGGGGGTGTCGGAGTCGTTGAGCACGGTGATGTCGGCGAGCATGCTTCCCGCCGCACCCTGCTGGTTCTCCAGGCTGACTGTCACGTCGTCGGCGGTGCAGGCACCGTCGGACCCGTCGGTGCCGGAACCATCGCCGTCGTTGCCTGAGTCGGTGCTCCCGTCGGCGGTCGCCGCGGTGTCGGAGACGGCCCCGGACGCTCCGTCATCGGTGCTGTCGTTGTCGTCGGTGCCGCAGCCGACGATTCCAGCGAGGGTGAGCACGGCGGTAGCGGCGATGGCCGCGCTCCGGGTGAGTAGGTGTGTGTTCGTCATGTCATCCAGTGTAGGTACACTGAACAACACAGGTCACTGCGGGTGTGAGACGGCCAAAATGCCACCTGCGGACGGTGGGATGACTACCATTGACGGACGAGCACGAACCACCCCACAATCTCAGGAGACTCACGTCCATGGCCTTCAACCCTGAATTCGACCTCTTCCAGCTTCCGGAGGAGTACCAGGAGCTGCGCGACAGCATCCGCGCACTCTCCGAGCAGCAGATCGCACCGTACGCGGCGGCCGTCGACGAGGAGGAGCGTTTCCCGGAGGAGGCGCTGAAGGCCCTCAACGAATCCGGCTTCAACGCCGTCCACGTCCCCGACGAGTTCGAGGGCCAGGGCGCTGACTCCCTGGCCGCCGTCATTGTCATCGAGGAAGTCGCCCGCGTCTGCGGTTCGTCCTCCCTGATCCCGGCCGTGAACAAGCTCGGCACCATGGGTCTTATCCTGCAGGGCTCCGAGGAGCTCAAGGCGAAAGTCCTGCCGGACATCGCCAACGGCGCACTCGCCGCCTACGCGCTGACCGAGCGTGAGGCAGGTTCGGATGCCGGCGGTATGAAGACCAAGGCCGTCCGCGACGGTGATGAGTGGGTCCTCAACGGCTCGAAGTGCTTCATCACCAACGGTTCCCGCGCGACCTGGATCACCGTCATGGCCGTCACCGACCCGGAGGCCGGTGCCAACGGCATCTCCGCGTTCATGGTCCACAAGGACGATCCGGGATTCCGCGTCGGTGGCCTGGAGCACAAGCTGGGCATCAAGGGTTCCCCGACCGCGGAGCTGTACTTCGAGGACTGCCGCGTCCCTGCCGACCGGATGATCGGCGAGGAGGGCACCGGGTTCAAGACCGCGCTGCAGACCCTCGACCACACCCGTCCGACCATCGGCGCCCAGGCTCTCGGCATCGCCCAGGGTGCCTTCGATGCTGCTGTGGAGTACGTCAAGGAGCGCAAGCAGTTCGGCAAGCCGATCGCCGCCTTCCAGAACACCCAGTTCACCCTGGCCGACATGAAGATGAAGATCGATGCCGCCCGGCTGATGATCTACACCGCAGCGTCCAACGCCGAGCGCGGTGTGGCCGAGGACGGCGGCAAGCTCGGTCTCATGGCCGCCGGCTCGAAGGCCTACGCCTCCGACATCGCCATGGAGGTCACCCTCGACGCCATCCAGTTGCTCGGCGGTTACGGCTACACCCGCGACTTCCCGGTGGAGCGGATGATGCGCGACGCCAAGATCACGCAGATCTACGAGGGCACCAACCAGGTCTGCCGCATGGTCATGGGCCGCCAGATCCTCGGCTAGAGGTTCACCGGGGCCAGGGGGTCACCCTTGCGGGGCCAGGGTGACGTCACCGGCCCAGGTCAGTTGGACGCCTTCGCTGGCCAGCCAGGGGGCGACACCGCCAGCGTCGAGCATGCCGGTGACCAGACGCTGTGCTGAGACCAGCGCCCGGTCGGCGGTGGGGGTGTCGATGTAACCGCGGGTCAGGGCGCCGCCGAGCTCATCGAGGTCGAGGACCTCCCAGCGGTTGCCGCGGTAGGTCACCACATCGATGTAGAGGTCGGTGGTGTGCCAGGTGGCCCCATCGTCAACGCTGCCGTCGGTACCGTGCTCACGGCTGATCTGGGCGATGTCGACGTAGAGCTGCTGGCCGGCGAGACTGCCGCGGGCACCGGGGCGGAAGTGGAAGATGCTGACCCGCACGTCGAGACGGGGGATCAGCCAGCTCTCGAGGTAGCCGAATCGGGGATGGTCGGCAGGGCGCGCCATGTACAGCGCGTCACCGACCACCCGGTACTCGTCGACCGGGCGCACGAAGCCCTTGGGGTCGGTGTTGGTCCGGGCCTGGACGTCAAAAGTCTCCTGCTTGGGCGGGTGAATGTCCACCATGGCAGGAGACTTTACGGTGTCTGCGGAGGCTCGGCGACCGGAAGGAAGCTACCGGACGTTGAATACTCCGACGGTCGGGATGTAGTCACAGCTGACGCGACCGGAGTCCTCGTCGGTGCTCACGCCGCCCTCGAGCAGGGCGACGACGGTGCCACCGCCGGTGTTGGCCTGGCCGTTGACCGTGCCGGGGCCGTCGGCGTTGATGCCGTTGAAGCGCAGCGGGGTCTGGCCGGTGCGGCCGTTGTTGATGTTGACCCAGTGCACGCGCATGCCGTTGGCCTGACGCTCGGACACTGGGCCGGTGCCCAGGGCGGTGAAGACGAAGTCGATGTGGCCGCGGGGGACACCGGGCAGGGGCAGGTCGGCCGGGCCGGGCACGCCCATGCCCATGCCGATGGGGCTGCCGTCGCTGCCCTGGCAGCCCGTGGACGGGGCGGGCCAACCGAACTGGGTGAAGGCGGGGCCGCCCTCGGGCATGGCGACACCGGGCTCGCCGTCGCCGCGGAAGAAGCCCACCACGCGCATCAGGGTGTCGCCGATGTCATCGGGGACCTGTGGGCTCTTCGCGAAGTTCTCGATCTCCTTGAGGATCTGCTCGTTCGGGCGCCCCAGGTGGTCGATCGGTGCGGGCGGTAGGCCGGGCAGGGCCTGGGCTGCGGGGGCTGCGGCCAGAGCCGTGCCGCCCGCCAGTGAGACGGCAGCCAGTGCTGCGACGGCTGCGCGGCGGACGCGGCCTGGGGAGCGGTTCTGCGAGTGGTGGGTGAGCACGGGCGGCCTTTCGGTCGTTTGTCTGGTGTGAGTCGTCAATAGCGGTCCTGCGGGACAGCGTAACCTTAGTCACATCGGTTACAATAGTAACACGAGCAACATATACGCTATCTCTTCGCTTTTGTCGACCATATCAGCGTCGGTAGCGCGGGTGCAGTCGAATCGGCGGAAAAGTTCCACCACATCCCTGAAGTGTGCGCGTGCGCGCGGGCGCAGAGAGGCGGGATTCCCGTTCAATGAGATAAATGGGCGCTACGTCGCGTATCCTGTAGTGCTGTTGACGGTGTGTGGCGTCCGGACCATCCCGGACCTGCCCGCCCGCACCGCTGAAATCGCCCTGTACCGCTGCCGGTACCAACTGCATCCACTGCAAGGAAGCTGAAGGATCTGTGTCACTGACTGAATTCCGTAACGTCGCCATCGTCGCACACGTCGACCACGGCAAGACCACCCTCGTTGACGCCATGTTGCGTCAGTCCGGCGTCTTCGACGCCCACGGCGATGTCGAGGACCGTGTGATGGACTCCGGCGACCTGGAAAAGGAGAAGGGCATCACGATCCTGGCGAAGAACACCGCCATCCGTCGTGCCGGTCAGGGCAAAGGCGGCTCCGACCTCGTCATCAACGTCATCGATACCCCGGGCCACGCCGACTTCGGCGGCGAGGTCGAGCGCGCGCTGTCGATGGTCGACGGTGTCGTCCTGCTGATCGACGCCTCCGAAGGCCCGCTGCCCCAGACCCGCTTCGTGCTGGGTAAGGCTCTCGAGGCCAAGATGCCGGTCATCATCTGCGTGAACAAGACCGACCGTCCGGACGCCCGCATCGACGAGGTCGTCACTGAAGCCCAGGACCTGCTGCTGGAGCTCGCCGCGTCCCTGGACGACGACGAGGCCGCCGAGGCAGCCGAGACCCTGCTGGACCTGCCGGTGCTGTACGCCTCCGGGCGCGCCGGCAAGGCCTCCACCGAGAATCCCGGCAACGGCAACATCCCGGACGCCGAAGACCTCCAGGCCCTGTTCGACGTCCTCTACGACACCCTCCCGGAGCCCTCCGCCGACATCGACGCCCCGCTGCAGGCCCACGTCACCAACCTGGACTCCAGCTCCTTCCTGGGCCGTATCGGCCTCATCCGCGTCTTCGCCGGCACGATCCGCAAGGGCCAGCAGGTCTCCTGGATCCACTACGACGCCGATGGCAACCAGCACTTCAAGACCGCCAAGATCGCCGAGCTGCTGCGCACCGTCGGTGTCTCCCGCGTGCCCGCCGAGGAGGTCATCGCCGGTGACATCGCCGCGATCTCGGGCATCGAGGACATCATGATCGGCGACACCCTCGCCGACACCGAGAACCCCGTCGCCCTGCCGCGGATCACCGTCGACGAGCCGGCGATCTCCATGACCATTGGTGTGAACACCTCCCCGATGGCCGGTCGCGGCGGCGGCGACAAGCTCACCGCCCGCGTCGTCAAGGCCCGCCTGGACCAGGAGCTGATCGGTAACGTGTCGATCCGCGTCCTGCCCACCGAGCGTCCCGACGCCTGGGAGGTCCAGGGCCGTGGTGAGATGGCACTGTCGATCCTGGTGGAGACCATGCGTCGTGAAGGCTTCGAGCTGACCGTGGGTAAGCCGCAGGTCGTCACCCGTACCGTCGACGGCAAACTGCAGGAGCCCTACGAGCACATGATCATCGACGTGCCCGAGGAGCACCTCGGTGCCGTCACCCAGCTGATGGCCGCCCGCAAGGGCCGCATGGAGTCGATGGACAACACCGGCTCCGGCTGGATCCGGATGAACTTCACCGTGCCGTCCCGCGGCCTGATCGGTTTCCGCACCATCTTCATGACCGAGACCCGTGGTACCGGTATCGCCAACCACTACTCCGCCGGTTACGAGGGCTGGGCCGGTGAGATCAAGGACCGTCCCAACGGTTCGCTGGTCTCGGACCGCACCGGTCAGATCACCGCCTATGCACTGACCCAGCTGGCCGACCGCGGCAGCTTCTTCGTCGAACCCGGCACCCAGACCTACGAGGGCATGGTCGTCGGGCAGAACAACCGCGACGAGGACATGGACATCAACATCACCAAGGAGAAGAAGCTCACGAACATGCGCTCGGCGACCGCCGATGCCACCGTGACGCTGGCCAAGGCCCACAACCTGACCCTGGACGAGGCCATGGAGTTCTGTGGCCACGACGAGTGCGTCGAGGTCACCCCGGAGAACGTCCGGGTGCGCAAGGTCATCCTCGGTGCGACCGAGCGTGCTCGCGCGCTGTCGCGCATGAAGGCACGTAACAAGTAGCCGACCCACCGGGTCACACCGGGTAAGGAGCCGTTGACAGGTGAGTCATATTCGTCGCCCGTCGACGGCTTCTCGTCGTCGTGTCCCGGTGGCGGTTCTCACCACCCTGGGGCTGGTGTTGACCGGATGCCAGGCGAACCCGGGGGACGCACCGACGGTGGAGGACCAGGCACCGGCCACCGACATCGAGGACGGCGCGGGGGATGCCGATGACACCGACCAGGGGGACTCGTCGGTTGCTCCGGAACTGCGCCGCATCGAGATCGGCGTGGACTCGGTGCCCGCCGACCTCAACCCGCACCTGGTGTCCACCCAGTCCATGCTGACCTCCACGGTCGCCGAGTTGACCCTGCCCAGTGCATACCGTCGCGGCCCAGACGGGCTACGCCACGACATCAACAACGACCTGCTCGACTCGGTGGAGATCGACGAGGGCGACGAGGACGCCCCGGAGAAGGTCGTGTACGTGATCAACAGTCGGGCGCAGTGGTCCGACGGGACCCCGATCGTGGGCTCGGATTTCGAGTACCTGCATCAGCAGATCACCACCCAGCCGGGTGTGACGTCCACCGAACTCTATGACTCGGTGGACGAGATCTCCACCTCCGCCGGTGGCCGACGGGTCACAGTGACCTTCGACTCGCCGACGGCCCAGTGGCGTGAGCTGTTCGCGAATCTGCTGCCAAGTCACATCTACCGGGGGGAGAACCGTCCGTTCTCAACCATGATGAGCGATATTCCGGCGGCCTCCGGCGGGGTGTACACCGTCCGGCAATACGACGCGGGGCGCGGGACACTGCTCCTGGAACGCAACACCCGGTTCTGGGGGCAGATCCCGCCGCGGACCGACCAACTCGAGTTCTCCACCGTCAACGACACCGACACCGCCGCCCAGATGCTGCGCACCGGACAGATCCAGGCGGTGACCACCCGGAACTCCGGGGTGGCAGCCGAGAGCATCCGCACGGTCCCGGGGGTGCAGGCCCGGACGACGACGCTACGTCGCCAGCTGACGCTGCAGCTCAACACGGCATCGACCCGGTTGGACGCACCGGACGCCCGCGCCGAGGTCCTCGCCGCCGTCGACGCAGACCGGGTCGCCCGGCTGGTCACCGGACATCCGCGGGCCACGGCACCGCAAGATGACCTGGTTGCTGATGTGGCAGGGCCCACCACCGGGGAGCAGGGGACCGCGCTTGCCGGGGTGAGCCGGAAACGTCCCCTGCAGATCGGTGCGGACACCCTCGACGAGGAGGCGGTCGAGGCCGCCCGTCGTGTCGTCGACACTCTGGTGGACAAGGGGATTCCTGCCACAGTGGTGACGCCGTCGGCAACGGAACTCTACGCCGACCTGCTGCCGCGAGGCGAGGTGGACGCGGTCGTGACCTGGCAGGACGACGCCCGACGATGGACGGATCTGCGCAGTCGCTATGCCTGCGATGAGGCCGATCGCCCGTTGTCCGGCACCTCCGGAGGTGATTCTGTGGACACCGATGTCGGTGCAGGTGAATCCGGGGCGACCACGTCCGGTGCTACCGGAGACACCGACAGCACCGACAGCACCAACAGCACCGACGGCACTGACGGTGCTGACGGTGCCGACGGTGCCGACGGTGCCGGGGATCCCGGGGATAGAGGTAGTACTGCGGACGCAACTGCCGAACGGGCACGTGCGGCGAACGTCACCGGGATCTGTGACGACACCGTGGACGCGCTGTTGGCCGACGAACCGGAGGGAGGCAGTCTCGAGGCGGTGCCGGAGGAGCTGCGGGTGCGGATCGGTGAGTTGCACCTGTCGCTGCCGCTGGTCGCCGACCGGGTGCTCGTTGGCGCCGGTCCTGATTTGGTCGGTCCCGACCAGGATCTGTCGGAGTGGCCGATCGGGCCGCGATCCGGACCGTTCTACACTGCAGACCGATGGACCCGGATAGACACCGACACCGAGCCCGACACCGAGTCGGACACCGAGTCAGACACGACAACCACCCCATCTGCCGAGGAGACCGACGATGAATGACCTTCAGGACGTGCGCATTCTCGCCGTCCACGCGCACCCGGACGATGAGTCACTGTGGACCGGCCTGTCCCTGGCCCAGTGGGCCCGCCGCGGTGCCGAGGTGACCGTGGTGACCTGCACCCTGGGGGAGGAGGGCGAGGTGATAGGGGAGAAGTACGCCGGTCTGGTCGCTGACGGCCACGACATCCTCGGTGGCTACCGGATCGCCGAGCTCCAGCGGGCGCTCGGGGAACTGGGGATTGGACGTCCGCGGTTCCTCGGCGGCCCGGGACGCTGGCGGGACTCCGGCATGGCCGGAGCCCCGGCGGCCGAGCACCCGGCGGCGTTCGTGTCCTCCGGCGCGACAGCCGTCGAACAACTCACCGCGGTATTCGACGACGTGCGTCCGCACGTCGTGGTCACCTACGGGCCCGATGGTGGCTACGGGCACCCCGACCACATCCGGGCCCACGAGATCGTCCATGCCGCAGCAGATGCCGCAGCAGAGAGCCATGATGCACACTGGACGCCCGCCAGGATCTACTGGGCGGTCCAGGAACGCGAGCGGGTCGAGGCAGGCCTGGCGGCGATGCGTGACGCCGGTGACCCGCCCGCCGGCTGGCGGTGGCCGGAGCTCGGGGAACTTGCCTCGGTGCCGGCGGCGTCGGTTGATGTCCGGGTCGTCGCCGGTGCCTATCCCGATGATGGCGGCGGTGACGGCGGCAAGGCCGGAAACAGTGATCTCGATGCGAAACGTCGGGCGATGACAGCCCATGCGACCCAGCTGTGGGTCGCCGACGGTAGTGCGTCCGACGTCAACGACCGGGCCCGTGAGCCTGTCGGTGACGGGGTGCCGATGGCGTACTGCCTGTCCAACCTCATCGCCCAGCCGCTGCTGCCGTCGGAAAGTTATATGATTGGTGCGGCTTTTCCGGTGCCGCGACTTTCGCAGGACACTCTGAACAGACTAGACTGTCTATTCGCTGAAGGGAGGTGACCCGATGGGAACCGACAAGACGACGACTACACCGTCCACCGGTGCAGACGTCCGTGACCTGGAACCGCACTGGGGCGACCCTGAACGGTCCCAACCACGCCGCGACACCACCCGGTCCGAACGCGTGGCCGGAATCGTCTGGCTGTCCGTGGGCGCGGTGATCTCCGTCCTGCTCGCGGTGCTCTACCTCGGGTCACGGATCACCTTCGGCAGCGTCTCCGTGCCATTCCCCTGGCCGCTGATCGTGGCTCCCTGGTTCAACTACGTGCTGGTCAAAACGGCACTGCTGTGGACCGACAATCGTTCCATCGCCGCCATCCCGCTGTGGACCTGGGTGGTGGGCTACGCGCTGCTGGTGTTCTGGCCGGTACTGCCCGGCACCGGTGGGGACACTGTGGTCTCCAGCAGCATATGGAGCCTGCTTCTGCTGCCTGTCGGAGCCCTCGGCGGCGGTTGGGCATTTCTGCGGTGGAAGTGAGAAGATCAGCAGCGACAACTGCGGTGCGCGAGACCATGCCCGGGTGACTTCCGGGCGTAGCGGTACAACCGACGACAATCTACAACGTGACGAGAAACCAGAAGGTGACTTAACAGATGACCTACGTGATCGCACAGCCCTGTGTGGATGTGCTCGACCGGGCGTGCGTGGAGGAATGCCCCGTCGACTGCATCTACGAAGGCCAGCGGATGCTCTACATTCACCCCGATGAATGTGTGGACTGCGGCGCGTGCGAACCAGTCTGTCCGACCGAGGCGATCTTCTACGAAGACGACCTGCCCGACGAGTGGGAGGACTACATCGACTACAACGTGGCGTTCTTCGATGACCTGGGCGACCCGGGCGGAGCAGCGAAGCTGGGCCCGCAGGACTTCGACGTCGAGGGCATCGCCACGTTGCCGCCCCAGAACCAGGACTAGAGCGCCAGGCACAGGCCAGCCCTCCCCAACAACGAACAGGACCTCTTCGACCATGCCGAGACTGTCACGCCGCACGCTGTCCGCCGAGCTTCCCGACTTCCCGTGGGACTCCCTCGCCGGGGCGAAGCAGACCGCTTCGTCCCACCCGGACGGACTGGTGAACCTCTCGGTCGGCACCCCGGTCGACGAGGTCGCCCCGTCGATCCAGCTGGCACTGTCCGAGGCCGCCGGTGAGCCCGGCTACCCGCAGACTGTCGGCACCCCGGCGCTGCGCACGGCGATCACCGAGGCACTGGCACGACGGTTCGGTGTCACCGGGGTATCGCAGGACGCCGTGCTGCCGGTGGTGGGAACCAAGGAGGCCATCGCCTGGCTGCCGTTCCTGCTGGGCGTGGTGCCCGGCCAGACAGTCGTCATCCCGGAGCTGGCGTACCCGACCTACGAGGTCGGCGCGAAGCTGGCCGGGGCCGAGGTGCTGCGCAGCGACTCGCTGCTCAAGCTCGGCCCCCAGGTGCCGACGATGATCTTCCTGAACTCGCCGGCGAACCCGCACGGCAAGGTGCTGGGCATCGACCACCTGCGCAAGGTCGTCGAGTACGCGCGGGAACGGGACGTGGTCGTGGTCTCCGACGAATGCTACCTCGGCCTGGGCTGGTCCACCGACCGGGAGGAAGGTGCGGAGTCCCCGGCCCCGATCTCCCTGCTGGACCCCCGGGTATGCGGCGGGGACCACACCAACCTGCTGGTGGTGCACTCCCTGTCGAAGACCTCGAACCTGGCGTCCTACCGCGCCGGCTTCCTCGCCGGTGACGGGGAGCTGATCGCCGAACTGCTCAGCGTCCGCAAGAATGCCGGGCTGATGATGCCGGGGCCGATCCAGGCCGCCATGTCCGCAGCCCTCGAGGACGACGGTCAGGAGCTGCTGCAGAAGGAGCGCTACCGGCGTCGCCGCGAGGTCCTGTCCACCGCCGTGCGCGCCGCGGGGATGCGCATCGACAACTCTGAGGGCGGGCTGTACCTGTGGGCCACCGAAGGCCGTCCCTGCCGGGAGACCGTCGACCGGCTGGCCGCCCTCGGCATCCTCGTCGCACCGGGAGACTTCTACGGTCCCGCCGGTGCCGAGCACGTCCGGATCGGTCTGACCGCCACCGACTCCGACATCGTCAAGGCCGCGGAGCGCCTGGTCACACTGGCCGACTAGCACCGGTCAGCACCGGTCAGCACCGGTCAGCACGTTCTACGGCCGGTCGTCGTTCTCCGCGACAGCCTGCAGCACCGGCATCCGGGCGGCCCGCAGCGCCGGGGTCAGTGCGGCAACCGCGCCGGCCGCCACCGCACCGACCACGACCAGTACCACGGTGGACCACGGCACCACGACTGTGTCGACGCCCTCCGCAGACAGCGATCCGAGCAGCGACCAGCCAGCCAACAGGCCGATACCGATGCCGGCGAACGCCCCGAGAACCGCGGTCTGGACCGCCTCGATGAGCACCATCCCGGCGAGCTGCCCGCGGCCCATACCGACAGCGCGCAGCACACCGATCTCCCGACGGCGCTCCACCACCGACAGTGCCAGTGTGTTGACCACGCCCAACACCGCCACGGTGACGGCGAGGGCGAGCAGGGCGTAGACCACGACCACCAGCCGGTCGATGATCACCGCCTGCTCACCGCCGAACTCCGCCGGGGTCTGGACCTGGAGCATCGGATACTCCCGTGTCGCCGCCTCCAGACTCTCCCGCAGGGCAGCTGGCTCAGTGGTGCCGTCGCCGGTGACTGCCACAGCGAGGATCCGGTGACCGCCGCTGCCTTGGGAGCCGGGGGCCAGCCTCCAGTAGGCGTTGGAGTCGATGATGACGTCGCCGAGCAACCGGGACTGCTCGAAGATACCGGCGACCGGCATGTCCACCGTCCGGGTCTGGGTGAGGACCCCCACCGGCACCGTGGCACCCAGGTCGAGATCATGCTCGTCGGCGAAGCTGCGGGACACCACCAGACCGTCGTGGCCCGGGTTGAGCTCCCCGCTGGTCTCCCCGAGAGCGAAGGTGTGCTGCGGATCGCCCGACCCCACGGTGATCAGCGTGGTGGAGTCGCCCACCCGGGCCGGTGCCTTGCCGACCGTGTAGGTGGCACCGACACCGGGGGTCTCGGTGATCCTCCCGGTCGCGCTCCCGGGCACGGCCACATCGACCGCCCCTCCCGGTGGGCCGACCACCAGATCGGCGGTGACCTCGGAATCGACCACACCGGCCACCGACGCCGTCACGGAGGAACCCAGCATGCCGGTCAAGGTGACCAGGGACAGGCCCAGGGCGAGCGCGAAGGCGGTGCCGGAGGTCCGTCGTGGTTGGCGTCGTACGATACCGGACGCCATGCGCCCGGCACTACCGAAGGGGGCGTCGACCAGGCGCCCGAGTGCCGGCAGAGCCCGGGCGCAGACGGCGGGGCCCACCAGAATGACACCGACGACGACGGCGAGGGTGCCGAGTCCGCTCACTGAGGCGCGCGCCCCGGTTTCCCACCCGTCGGTGAGGGCTGCGATCACGGCCATCGCGACACCGGCGAGAAGCACCAGGGTGCCGGAGACGGTGCGGGTGCGCGGCGCCGGTGGTTCGACGGCGTCGCGGACCCCGGCCAGGGGAGAGGACGCCCCGGCCCGGCGGGCGGGAGCCCAGGCGGCCGCGAGGGTGACCAGCACGCCGAGGACGACCGGCAGCAGTATCGTCCCGGTGGTCGGCGCGAGTTCCAGTGTCGGCAGCCCCAGGTCGAGACGGGCGGCGATGACCAGGATCCCGACGACCATCGCGATCCCGGCGCCGACCCCCAACACCGAGCCGACCAGTCCGATGACCAGGGCCTCGGCGGTGACCGTGGCGGTGACCTGACGACGTGACAGCCCCAGTGCGCGCAACAACGAAAAGTCCCGGGTGCGTTGGGCGACGGTCATGGCGAAGGTGTTGGCGATGATGAACATCCCGACAGCCAGGGCGATCACTGCGAAGGCCAGCAGGATGTACCCCACAAACCCCAGGCCCGCGGTGAGGGCGGCGCTGTCGGCTGCGGCGGCCTGCTCCCCGGTCCGCACCGTCGGTGGTTCCGGGGTCCCCGGCAGGGCGGCGAGTTCATCGGTCAGGGCGGCGGCCACCTCCGGTGCCTGCTGACCCGGTGCCACGGTGGCCACCAGGCCGGGGAGACCGGCACCGGCGTAGCGCTGCAGGTAGGTGTCGCGACCGAGGACCAGGTCGAGCTGGTGCTCTTCGGTGGCGGCACCGGTATCGGCGACGGTGTCGGCGTCCGGGCCGGTGCCGAAGATCCCGCTGACCGTCAACGGTAGTTCGCCGGCCTGGTCATTGAGCGTCAAAGTGGACCCGGGGGAGAGGTTCAGCTCCTCGGCGGTCCGGGAACTCACGGCGACGGCGTCTGGTCCGGGGGCGGTGCCCTCGGTGAGGGTGCGGGGCGGGCCGACGAGTCCGTCCTGGTTGTACCAGGGGGTCGGACGTATCGTCCTGTCACCGGTGTCCAGTGCCTGCCCGTCGCGGCTGAGCGCGACACTGTGGTCGCCGCGGATGTTGAGTCGGTCCACCAGCGGGCTGCCCGCCAGGTGGTCGCTCGCGGCGTCCGGCAGGCTGCGCTGTCCGTCACCGGGGACGACGACGATGTCGACACCGTCGTACCCGGCTTCCGCCGAGGAGGTGACCGAGTGGTCCAGGGTGGTGGTGAGCAGCAGCGTGCCGGTCACGAAGCCGGTGCCGAGCACCACGGTGAACAGGGTGAGCAGCAGCCGTGCGGCATGGGCACGCAGGCCGCGCAGGCTCAGGGTGGCCAGGGTGCGGAGGACACGTGCGCCGGAACGAGGGGCCATGGAGAGGGTCCTGGAGAGAGAATTGGAGAGTGAGGGAACTGGAGAGTCAGAAACCGCACGGCGGGTGAGGTGGGTCGCCGTGCGGTGGGGGAGAGGGCAGTACTGACCCGGGCTGACCCTGGGCTGACCCCGGGGATGGTCCCGGGCGTTGTCTAGTTCTGGTGGAGGGCCTCGTTGAGCTCGACCGAACCGGTGGCACGGGCGACGGCCTCCACCGCGCCACTCACCGAGTTACGGCGGAAGAGCACGTTGGAGACACCGGAGAGTTCGGACGCCTTGACAACATCGCCGTCGGCGACACCGGCGGCATCGGCGACCGAGCCGTTGACGACGACCTTGGTGCCGAAGGTGACGTACAGACCGGCTTCGACGACACAGTCGTCGCCGAGGGAGACACCGACACCGGCATTCGCGCCGAGCAGGCAGCGCTCGCCGACGGAGATGACCTCCTTGCCGCCACCGGACAGGGTGCCCATGATCGAGGCACCGCCGCCGACGTCGGAACCGTCACCGACGACCACGCCACCGGAGATGCGGCCCTCGACCATGGAGGAGCCCAGGGTGCCGGCGTTGAAGTTCACGAAGCCCTCGTGCATCACGGTCGTGCCCTCGGCGAGGTGGGCGCCGAGACGCACGCGGTCGGCATCGCCGATGCGGACCCCGGTGGGGACGACGTAGTCGACCATGCGGGGGAACTTGTCGACGGAGTACACGGTGACCCGGCCGTGGCGGGACAGCTTGGCTCGGGTGGCCTCGAAGCCCTCGACGGCGCAGGGCCCGAAGTTGGTCCACACCACATTCGACAGCTTGCCGAAGACACCGTCGAGGCTGACCCCGTGCGGACGGACGACCCGGCCGGAGATCAGGTGCAGACGCAGGTAGGCGTCCGCGGCATCGGTCGGGGCGGTATCGGTGTCGGCGATGACGGTGTGGACGACCTCGCGGCGGACCCCACGGTCGGCGGCGGTGTCGTCGGCACCCTCCAGGTGGCTGAGGTCCAGCGGGGAGGCGGGTGCCTCACCCAGGCCGAACTCGGGGTACCACACGTCCAGGACGGTGTCGTCGGCGGTCAGGGTCGCGATTCCGGTTCCATAAGCGGCAGTCATGGTCGTCAAGCCTACCGGTCAGCCAGACGGTCTGTGTCAATAGACGTGGTGCCGGCTGTGCCGTCTGCGCCGTCGGTGATGACAGTGCCGTCGGGGTTGATGACACTGCGGGCGACGTTACGACGTCCCACGTACCAGCCCAGCAGACTCAACAGGGCGAAAGCGATGGTGACGGTGACGACCTGGTCGCGGGCGACGTCGTCGAAGAGCATCAGGACGGTCAGGCCGACCAAGGCGATGATCGTGATGATCGGCAGCGTGGGCCACGCCCACATCTTCACCGACAGCGACCCCTCGGCCTCGAGTTCGCGGCGCAGCTTCAGTTCGCTGGCGACGATGCCGAGCCAGATCACCAGCAGGCAACCACCGACGGCGTTGAACAGCAGGTTGATCAGGTTGTCCGGTCCCCACAGCTGCAGGCCCACGGAGATGAAGGCGAAGATCAGCGAGCAGATGACCGCCGGTAGCGGCACCCGCTGGGAGGAGACCTTGCGGAACAGCTTCGGGGCGTTGCCCTGGTGGGAGAAGGAGAACATCAGGCGCGATGTGGCGTAGATCTGGGCGTTGAACGCCGAGAGCAGGGCCAGCACGATGATCGCCTCCATGAAACCGACCACCCCGGGGATGTCTGCCATGGCCAGCACCCGGGTGAACGGGGAGTCCGCGGCGACGTCGGCGCCGTCGAGGGTGGTGTAGTTCAGCAGGGCGCAGATGACCAGGACAGAACCGAGGTAGAAGACCATGATGCGCCAGACGACCGCACGCACCGCGGCGGTGATCGCCTGGGCGGGCTTCTCCGACTCAGCGGCGGCGATGGTGACGATCTCGATGCCGCCGAAGGCGAAGGCCACGGCCAGCAGACCGGCGGCGATGCCGGAGATGCCGTTGGGGGCGAAGGGGGTGAAGTTGTCCACGCCGACCGGCTCATGTCCGGGCAGCAGGCCGAAGACCAGCAGCACACCGATGGCCAGGAAGAAGACGATGACCGCGACCTTGATGAACGAGAACCAGTACTCGAACTCACCGAAGCCGCGCACCGCGAACAGGTTGACCACGGTGAACAGAACCACGCAGATCAGCCCGGGGATCCAGCCCTCGACACCGAACCAGTTGCCCATGATGGCCCCGGCACCGGTGATCTCGGTGCCCATCACCATGATCAGCATGAACCAGTACAGCCAGCCCAGGGAGAACCCGGCCCACGGACCGAACGCCATCCGGGCGTAGGTGGCGAAGGTACCGGAGGCCGGACGGGCAGCGGCGAGCTCACCGAGCATGCGCATCACGAAGACCACGATGACACCGGCGACGATGTAGGACAGCAGCACCGCCGGCCCCGCGGCGTTGATGCCCACGCCGGTGCCCAGGAACAGTCCGGCGCCGACGGCCGACCCCAGTCCCATCATGGTCAGGTGACGGACCTGCAGTCCGTGACCCAGTTTGCGGTTGCCGACCTCGGCCTGGGGTGCGGCCGATGTGTCGGCCGCCCCGGTGGCCCCGGTGGCCCCGGTGCCCTCTGCGTGTTCAGTGCTCATGGACAGTAATTGTCCCACACCTGCCGGGCGGCGCCAGCGATCGGCCATTAGAGTGTTAACCACGATGACTACCGCCACGACACCCCCGAACATTGACCTGACGGCCTCCCCCGTCGAGCTCACCCGCCAGCTGGTGGACGTCCCCAGCCAGTCCCACCAGGAACAGGCCATGGCCGATGCCCTGGAAACAGCGCTGACCAGACTTGCCGCCGAGGTCGGCGGGAGTGTCGGCATGACCGTCGACCGACTCGGTAACACCCTGGTCGCCCGGACGAACCGGAACCTGCCGAGCCGGGTCGTGTTGGCCGGTCACATCGATACCGTCCCCCCGGCCGACAACCTCCCCTCGTTCAGGGGGCCGGACGCAGACGGCAACGACTGTCTCCACGGGCTCGGCACCGTGGACATGAAGTCCGGGGACGCGGTGTACCTCCACGCCTTCGCCACCCTGGCCACCGCTGAGGAACTCGTCCACGACCTCACCCTGATCCTGTACGAGGGTGAGGAGGTCGCCTCCCGGTTTAACGGGCTGCTCCACGTCGCCGAGGCCCACCCGGAATGGCTCGCCGGTGACATCGCGCTGCTCGGTGAACCCTCCGGGGCCATGATCGAGGCCGGCTGCCAGGGCACGTTGCGGGTGCGGGTCACCGCCCACGGCACCCGCGCGCACTCCGCACGGGCCTGGCTGGGGGACAATGCCGCCCACAAGCTCGGCCCGGTGATCTCACGGATCGCCGAGTACCAGCCGAGGCAGGTCGATATCGACGACTGCGTCTACCGCGAGGGACTCAACGTGGTGCACCTGGAGGCCGGGGTGGCCACGAACACCCTGCCCGACGAGGCCTGGATGTTCGTCAACTTCCGCTACGCCCCGGACCGCACCGAGGCCGAGGCCCTCGCGCACACCTGGGAGGTGCTCGACGTCGGCACCCCGGACGACCCGGCCGAGGGCTTCACACTGGAGATCGACGACATCGCGCCGGGTGCGCTGCCAGGGCTGCACCAGGCGGCCGCAGCCACCCTGGTGACCGCCACCGGCGGCAACGTCCGCGCCAAGTTCGGCTGGACCGACGTCGCCCGGTTCTCCTCCCTCGGCGTCCCGGCGGTGAATTTCGGCCCCGGTGACCCCGGGCTGTGCCACACCCCGCAGGAGAACTGCCCGGTGGAGATGATCGAGACCGTCTCCGCCCAACTGCTCAGTTACCTCACGACACCGACAGGAGAACCAGAGTGAGCGACTCCGACCGTCCCGTCTACCGCGGCCCGGTGCTCCGACGCGGCGACAAGCCCTCCGACGGCATCCGGTCCACCACCGACCAGCGGCTGCTCGACGAGCAGCCGTCCACCGACTGGTTGCACGCCGACCCGTGGCGGGTCATGCGCATCCAGTCCGAGTTCGTCGAGGGCTTCGGTGCCCTCGCCGAGATCCCCAAGGCAGTCACCGTGTGGGGCTCGGCCAGGGCCAAGGAGGGCCACCCCTACTACGAGATGGGTGTGGACCTCGGACGACGCCTGCACGAGGCCGGCTACGCGGTGATCACCGGCGGAGGTCCGGGACTGATGGAGGCCCCCAACCGGGGCACCTCGGAGGCCGGCGGCCTGTCCATCGGACTGGGTATCGAACTGCCGCACGAACAGGGGCTGAACGACTGGGTCACCCTCGGACTCAACTTCCGGTACTTCTTCGTGCGCAAGACCATGTTCCTGAAGTACGCCCAGGCGTTCGTATGCCTGCCCGGTGGCTTCGGTACCCTCGACGAACTCTTCGAGGCCCTGGTCATGGTGCAGACCGGGAAGGTGCGACGGTTCCCGATCGTCCTGCTCGGCTGTGATTTCTGGGGTGGGTTGGTGCAGTGGCCGACTCGTCGAGGAGGGGATGATCGGCGAGTCCGACCCGGATCTTTTCTTGCTGACTGACTCCCCGGAGGAGGCCGTGGCACATATCGTTGAGGTACACCGCGGTCGTGTCGAGGAACTGGAACGTCGCCGTCAGGGTCTGCTCAAGGAACTCCGCGATCTTGAGGGGCACAGTGACTGGCTGGAGAACGGACACAACGGAACCCCCGAATAGTTCAGAACCTGATCAGGAGGAAAGCAGCGTGAAGAAGATCCCGAGTCTGCCCCGGCACGTCCCGGACGTCACCGTCGGCGACCCGGTGGACGGTGGCGACGTCATCGACTGCCGGGTGGTCGTCGGTGAGATCCCGGAAACCGGTGTGCGCGCCGTCCTCGCCGACGACGGGGTCTGGGAGGTGGCTGTCCCGGCGCAGCCGGTGGCGCTGACTGACCTGGCCGAGCTGTCCGATGAGCCTCGGCTCGGCGACGACGGGTGGCGGGCCGCGGGGGCGGTGCTGATGCGTCGACTCGGGGCACTAGTGGCCGGTCATCCGGTGCGTGCGAAGCGACACACCGTCCAGATCTCCCTGCCGGGGTCCACCACGACCATGAACCTGCGCAACCTCGCCCAGGGACTGATGCTGGGGAGCCGCCGCATCGCCGTGCGCCGGAAGGACGCCCCCGCCGAGGTGCGGAAGGTACACCTCAACCTGGACGGACTGGACCCTCAAGTCGTCCGACGTGCCACCGACAACGTGGACAAAGGGTGTGTCCAGGGCGGCGCGACGGCCCTGGCCCGTGACATCACCGGGTTGCCGGGCAACGGGGTCCCGCTGCGTTGGTGGCGTCGCCAGATGAAGTCTCTGCTGGCCGAGATCCCGGGGACCCGGGTGAAGACCCACGGTGTCGCCTGGCTGGAGCGCAAGGGCTTCGGTGGGCTGCTGTCCACCGCCACGGGTGGTGTCGGTGGTGCCGCCGGTGATCCTGATGTCGACGGGACGCCGGGTCTGGTGGAGTTGTTCTGGGACCCTGCGGCGGCCGAAGGTGATCTCACCGACGATCAGCCGGACGTGCTCCTCGTCGGTGGCGCGGAGGTGGCCGCGGCCGTCCGGGCCCTCGCCGACCTCAAGGGACCGCGCAAGGTGGTCGGGATCATCCCGGTCTACGGGCGCAGTACCACAACCGGGGTCCAGGTCGTCGCCAGTGCCGTGGATCCTGGTGGGTCCAGGTACAGCCTGGTGGAGCATGTCAACGGCATGACCACCCAGGTGCCGTACGCCGCGACCCCGCAGCAACAGGCCCAGGTGGCCAGGCGGTTGGCCCTGGCCGATGTAGTGGCCTACGGGGTCAAGCGGTACCAGCCGCGCCGGGTCGTGGTGGTGGCGCCGGTGTCGGCGGCGTCGAAGTCGGCGCTGGGGGAGCGTACCGGTGCCGTGTTCGGTTCGGAGCAGGCCGTGAAGCGGGTGACCTTCCGTGGCGCCCGGGTCGGGGAACGGTGGTGGCCGATGCCGACCCCGTCCTGGCTGGAGTCGTCGGTGACCGGGAAAGTCAGCGATGTGACCGTGCGCGCCGACGGTCCGGATGCGGTGATGGCCGCGATGTTCCTGCGCCGGTTCGCCGGGCAGGTTCCCTGCACGGTCCTGGACATCACTGGGCCGGTTCGCTCCGAATCGGTGTCCGGTGACATCGACCGGGGGAGCACCGGTTTCGCGGCGCGGACTCTTGTAGAGTGGTTCAGGAAGTAGGAGCGCCCCGCGTGCTCCGTGTGATTCCGTTGCGCCATCACCAGCGATCTCTCGAGGGGAGACCAGCACTCGTGCTCTCAGACGTCATTGACCTGCTCGCCGACCCGGTTGACGGCACCGCGCTGCGCCAGGGGGACGGCTCCTGGCGCACCCTGGTGTCCGAGTCCGGGCACAGCTACGACGTTGCCCGGCAGGGGTACGTGACCCTGGCAGGCGGGGCGGGGCTGCGGTACTCCGGCGACGATGCGGAGATGATCCAGGCCCGTGAGACCTTCCTGTCGGGCGGACATTTCGCCCGCTTCGTCGAGGCGGTCACCGACAACGTCACCCGGGCCCTGGACGATGCCGGGGTGCCCGATGACGTCCCGCCGTCGATCCTGGAGGTCGGCGCCGGAACCGGGTACTACCTGGCTCACACCCTCGATTCGATCGACGGGGCCCGCGGTGTGGGCATCGACGTGTCCGTGCCCGCGGCGAAGCGGCTGGCGCACTGCCACCCGCGGGTCGGTGCCGTGGTGGCGGACGCCTGGTCGAGGCTGCCGTTGCGTGATGGTTCGGTGAATGCGGTGACCGTGATCTTCGCACCGCGTAACGCCGCCGAGTTCGCCCGCGTCCTGGCCCCTGAGGGACAGGTCGTGGTGCTGACGGCTGATTCCGGCCACCTGGCTGAGCTGCGGGAGCCGCTGGGCATCATTGATGTCGAGGAGGGCAAGGTCGACCGGATGATCGCCCAGGCCTCCGGTCACCTGGTCCCGGTGGGGGAGCCGGAGACCGTGGAGTTCAGCATGGAACTCGACCAGGCGTCCATCGCGGCCCAGATCGGGATGAGTCCCTCGGCGCGGCACATTCATCCGAAGGTGCTGGCTGAGCGGATCGCTGATCTGCCGGAGACGATGACGGTCACCGCCCGGGCATCGGTCACCCGCCTCAAGCGGGATCCCCAGCTGGGGTAGCTGGCTGCGCTAACCAGTCTCGCGTACTTCCTGCAGTTCGCGCGCAGTCTCTCTGCTCGCGTGGCCTCAGCGCAGCGCTCAGCTGCAGCGCACCGACGGGCCCACTTCCTGCGATCGGGAAAGGGGCCCTTTGCTGTGCCCCTCTGGTCCTGCTCCACCCTTCTGTGTAGGCACCGCTCATCCCCACCCCTCTGTGTCGGTGCAGCTGCGCAACCGGGCTTCCTGGAAAGTGGCTCTGTCAACGACAGTGGCATTGTAGATGGTCAACTGGCTAGTGTAGATGGCCGGATTCTTGGTCGTTTCCGGTCGTTTGGACTGACCAGTTGACCGTTTACAATGCCAGCTCACTATGGGGCAAGGTTTACACCCCTCCCCGGGAAGTACGGCTAGCCGGGATAACCGGGACAGTCGGGTTCTCTCAGTCGATCGACGGGTCGATGCCGGCGGTGAGATCCCGGTCGGCCAGGGCTGCCTCGCGGATCAGTCGTTCCTGCTCCTCGGGGTCGTGGAGGTGGGCGAGTCGACGCTGCAGTGACCGGCCGAGGGATTCGAGGGTGGAGATGACACCGGCCCCGCCGCGGGGGGTCACGGCGAACTGGTCCACCAGCCCGGTGTTCGTCAGTGCGGTGGTCAGGGACACCAACCCACCGTCGGCGAAGACCTCGCACACCGGTCCGTCGATGAAGATCGTCAAGGTGTCGCTGTCGCCGTCGGCCAGTGGGGCGCGACGCACATCGCCCTGTCGGTCCACGGCAACGTGGTCGCCACAGTGAGTGACCGTGACGAGGCTTTGCCCGGAGTCGTCGACGACGTCGACGGTGACGGAATCGTCCTCCCGGTCACCGTCCACGGTCAGTTGTGCGGTGAACACCGCCGCCTGGTCGGTGTAGGAGCGTACTGCGGTGGGCAGGCCGACGACGTCCTGGTAGAGATGCCCGCCGCGCAGGGTGAGGAACCGGGGGATCGACAGGCAGTTGGCCCAGGTGTCATGTCCGGAAGCGACATCGGTACTTGTGGGGACGGACCCGACGAGGCCGGCGATCACCGGTCGTTCACCGTGGACGAGGCGGGGGCGGGTGAAGTCGTGCCCGTGGTCCAGCACGGTGAACCCGGTGGTGGTGTGGAAGGTGGTGCCGTCAAGGTTGCCCACCAGATAGCCGGTGGTTTCCGGGATCTGCCCGGAATCGTCGGGGGCCTCCGCGGTGCTCGGGTAGGTGATGAACAGTACGTCCCGACGCTCTCCGGAGTCGCGGTCGGTCATCACCGCGATCCGTGGGGCGTACGGCCGCGATTCCGGGGTGATGCCTTCCGGGGTGCCGCTGAAGGTGAGCGGCCCCTGCACCGTCCAGTGTTGCCGGTCCGCGGAGGTCAGCACCACGATGTCGGCGGCCCGGTCATCGGTCAGCGACAGGGCGAGCATCAGCCAGCCGGAGCCATGCGGGATCACCGAGGGGGTGACCAGGTCGGGGGCCGGGAAGGCGGAGTCATCGACGTCGATGGGGCCGAGGCGTTCGACGAGTGGGGAGATCACCGTGGGGTCGTCGGTGATCTCGTCGGTGGTCGCCCCGAGGTCGTTGATCCGGGCGCGCTGCACCGTGAAGGTACGTTCGCCGCGATGCCCGTGGGGGACGGTGTTGGAACGCTGGCCGGCGGGATCCTGGCTGTCAGTGGTGGTGGTGACGAAGAACAGTTCGACGGTGTCGTCCACCGGCACCGAGGAGCCCGCCAGACAGTCGAGTTCGTCGCCGGTGGGTGCCAGGACATCGTCGCAGACATCCCATCCGTAGGGCAGGCCGGAGGCCACCTGGTGGGCCCACCGGGCGCCGGCGTCGGCGTGTGGACGGAACTGGTGGAAGACGTGGAGGACGTCGCCCATCGCGAGGGCTCCGGCGGGGGCTTCGAGGACACCCACCTCGGCGGTGACGTGCAGTTCAGGTCGTTTGCGATTCACGCCCATCCTGTATACCAAAAGTCGTTGGCGAAGGGAGGTCCCCGCAGGGTTCGGGGCTACTGTCCGCTTTTGGTGACGATCGTCGATCCAGCACCCAGGGGAAGCCTGGCGACGGTGACAGCGCCGGTGGTCGCGATCTCGGCCAGGTGGTGATCGGCCTCCCGTGCGGCCCGGACCTGTCGGTCGGTGTGTTCGGGGTCGCCCAGGGTGCCGTCCAGCAGGGAGTCCAGCAGGACCAGGACCCCACCGGGTCGTAGCGCCGGCAGGGCAGCATCGACGGTGGCGGAGAGATGCTCGACCTCTGACTCGGAGATGATGAGGTCGTAGGCGTCGGAGGCCAGTCGGGTGACCCCGTCGAGCGGTGCGGACGGCAGGAAGCGGTAGGCATTGGTGCGTACCCCGGCACCGGCGAAAGCGTGACGTGCCAGGGTCTGGTGCTGGGCCTCCGGGTCGATGCAGGTGACGTGCCCGCCCACGGCGCCGAAGCCGGCGAACAGGTGCAGGCCGATGACACCGTAGGCCGGGGACATGACCACCGCGGTCGGCGGGGCGGATCCGGCACGGGCGGCGAGGAACGTCAGGAACTCGCCGGTCATCGCGTCGGGCGTCGTCAGTCCGTACTCGGCGGCCGCGTCGCGTGCGGCGACCAGGTGGTCGTCGGCCACGGCAGTGTCGTTGACGTAGTCACGGACGGCGTCTGAGGCGGAGCTGGGAAGTGCGTTCACGAGTGCTCACTTTAGGTCAGTTCTGTGCCGGTGGCGGTACCTTTTCCGGCGAGTCGGAGCGGCGACGGCCAATGTGTGAATGCAGTGACTGATGGGATTGAAGTGGCGTTCACGTGGCGCCGGGAGCGGCTGGACAGCGGCCCTGTGGGCAGGATAGATTTGACTGAGAACGTTAGTCAGGAGTCCGGCTCATCTCACCCGGGGTGGACTCACAGTGAACGTCCAGTCATCGAGTACGAGATGACAATGTCCGTGCATCAGGATGGAGACCATGAACCCCGCCACATCGTCCTCCCAGACCTTGATCCAGGACGACAGCGCCACTGCCGCCTTCGACCGTGGCGAAGGCGACATGCCCACGTGGGCGGAACTCGTCGCCGAGCACGCCGACGGTGTCTACCGACTGGCCTACCGGCTCAGCGGTGACCCGCAGGATGCCGAGGACCTCACCCAGGACACCTTCATGCGGGCCTTTCGCTCGCTGAAGACGTACCGGCCGGGCACGTTCTCGGGCTGGCTGCACCGCATCACCACCAACCTCTTCCTCGACATGGTGCGTCACCGGGCGACGATCCGCATGGAGGCACTGCCGGAGAATTACGACCGCGTGGAGGGGACGCGGTCCGGTCCCGAGCACGCCTTCGAGATGAACAACCTGGACCCGGCGCTGCAGCGTGCGCTCGACGACCTGTCGCCGGAGTTCCGCGTGGCGGTGGTGCTCTGTGACGGCCTCGACATGACCTACGAGGAGATCGCCGACACCCTCGGCCTGAAGATGGGTACCGTACGTTCGCGTATCCACCGGGCCCGGACCCAGCTGCGACAGAGCCTGGAGCGTTCCACCGGGGAGCTGAGCTACGTACCGCGGGGCTAGAAGATCGCTAGAGTGGTGGGCGCAACGGGCCGTCGGGATGGAGCTGACCGTCCGTTAACGACGAAGAGGAGAGTGGCGACCATGACCGACACAGGGGCATTCTCCGCCGTCGGCCATCTCACTCCCGAGGTCGTTGCCGCCCTGGTGGACGGTGAGCTGAGCCGGGGCGCGGAGCAACGGGCCAAGGTCCACCTGGTGCACTGCCAGGAGTGTCGGAATGAAGTCCGGGTCCAGCGACAGGCCGCCGACCGGTTGCGTGGCAGTGACCCGCTGGACGGGGTACACATCTCTGGCACCCTGTTGGACCGACTGACGCAGATCCCGGTGGTCTGCGATGAGTCCGAACAATCCGCCGGCGTTGACGCCACAGCAGGTTCCGGGGACGGCAACGTCTCCGACGAGGTCGGTCCGGACGGCTGTCGGCGCCCGGACACCTTCTCCGGTCGCATGGCT
>DHCFJ07801__coassemble_1700_pt1 | contig 28817 bp, 25 predicted proteins | sample DHCFJ07801__metabat2_low_PE_008 | metagenome-assembled genome bin DHCFJ07801
CAAGCTCATGGGCTTCGGTCACCGCGTCTACAAGAGCTACGACCCGCGTGCCGCGATCGACAAGGAGTCCACCCACGAGATCCTCGAGCACCTCGGTGGCGACCACCTGCTCGACCTTGCGATGAAGCTGGAGGAGATCGCCCTCAACGACGACTACTTCATCTCCCGCAAGCTCTACCCGAACGTCGACTTCTACACCGGCCTGATCTACCGTGCCATGGGCTTCCCGACGGACTTCTTCACCGTCCTGTTCGCCATGGGCCGCATCCCCGGCTGGATCGCCCACTACCTGGAGCAGATCAACGACCCGGCGGCGAAGATCAACCGCCCGCGTCAGATCTACACCGGCGAGAACTACCGCGAGTTCGTCCCCCGCGACAAGCGATAGGGCGCTCCGCCGGCGTCGGTCGCTGACAACCCGGTCCACCACACGAATGTTGTGTGGAGGGCCGGGTTTTTCCGTGGGCCCCTGCTAAACTGAACCGGTTAGAAACGACACTCTGCAGTCATGTTTCACGACTACTCTCCGAGACAACTCTTCGCGACAACTAGGAGCTACCGCATGAGCAAGCCCACCATCGACCCGCAGTCCGGCCCCGCGCCGTCCGAGCTGATCATCGAGGACATCACGCTCGGTGACGGTGCAGAGGCTGCGGCTGGCGGCATGGTCGAGGTTCACTACGTGGGCGTGGACTACGAGTCCGGCCAGGAGTTCGACTCCTCGTGGGACCGTGGCCAGACCATCGAGTTCCCGCTGTCCGGCCTGATCCAGGGCTGGCAGGAAGGCATCCCCGGCATGAAGGTCGGCGGCCGCCGCAAGCTGACCATCCCCCCGGAGCTGGCCTACGGCCCCGCTGGCGCCGGCAACCCGCTCGCCGGGCGCACCCTGGTCTTCATCATCGACCTGATCGACGCCCGTTAGTCTTACCCCACGCAAGAGACCCCGTCACCTTCCACGGGTGACGGGGTCTCTGGCGTTACTGCGTTACTTCGCGCCTCCGGAGGAGAACGCCGCGCGCCAGGACATCTTCTTGCCGTTGTTGAGGATCGACCCGCGGTAGATCCGGGCCACCAACAGCAACAGCAGTGCGGTGGCCACGATGAACACGGCATAGGACGCCAGGAACATCCACAGGCTCCAGTTGCCGGCCACGTACTGCATAGGCGCGGTACCCATCGACACCGGCGGGATCCAGGACAGCACCTGCATCACGGTGGAATCCAGGAAGCTGAGGCCGTAGATCGGCGGGAACAGGGTGGCGAACCACAGCAGCATCACCGGGGTCTGGGTGCTGTTGAGGTCCTCGGCCTTGCTGACCAGGGCACCGGCGGCGGCATACAGTGAGCTGAAGAACAGCATGCCCAGGATGAACGCCACCAGGAGGAGGACCAGGGCCAGCGGGTCGAGGGAGACCTCGTCCAGCATGTCCGTCATCGCCAGGCCGGCGAAGGCGACGCCGAGGATGATGGCGGTACTCAAGAAACCGATGATGAGCATTGCCAGCACCTTGCCGACCAGCAGGTCGATCGGTCGGATGGTCGCCAGGATGATCTCGACGACCCGCGACGCCTTCTCCTCGGTGACTCGACCGCCGACATTACCGGCGAAGGTGATGATGAAGGTCATCAGCACCATGATGCCCAGCATGATGAGCACCACGGCACCGAAGTCTTCGTCGGTGGCCTCGTCGGCCAGGTCGGTGGTGACCAGCGTGTCGTCCGGCAGGGCCTCGGTGAAGTCCTGCGGATCCACCCCGACGGCATCGAGGGCCTCATTCTGGGCGAGGTTGGACGCGGCGGCCTGGGCTGCCGCGGCGATGGTGGTGTCAGGCTCTCCGTCGCTGATCAGCTCGAACTGTCCGTCGGCGTAGACCAGAGCGGCATCTTTGCCGTCCTCGACGGCGGACACCGCAGCGTCCCGGTCGGCGGCCTCGGAGATGTCCAGGCTGTCTCCGACCACGGCGGTGACGGAGGTAGAGTCGGTGCCAGCGACGACCAGGGAGGGGTCGTCACTGTCGCGGCCGGTGAAGTAGGCCAGCGCGGCCACGCCGGCGATGACGACAACCAGCATGATGATGAAGGTGGCGATCAGGCCTTTATTCTTCACCGCGACCTGTACCTCGCGACCGGTGACGGTCGTGATCGCGCTGAGTCGGGAGTAGGACGGCAGTGCGTCCGAGGCGTCCGAGGTGGCGGAGCCGGTGGGAGTGGGGGACGGGGACGGGCTGGTGTGGGTACTCATGCTGCGACGACCTCCTTGAACAGATCGTTGAGATCGGGGACGCGACGGATGAAGCCGTGGACCGGGCCGCACTCGAGGGCGGCGTGGAGGATCTCCTGGTCGGCACCTTCACCGGCGTCGGACGCGTCGAGGATGACGGACGCTCCGGCGTCTTCGATCAGGGTGGTGCCGGCCGGGTACCAGCCCCGGGCAGCGGTGGTGACTTCGTACTGGACGGGGCCGCGGTTGCGCAGTTCGTCCACGGTGCCTTCGGCGCGCATCTGGCCGTGGGTGATGATGCCCACCCGGTCGCAGAGTCGCTGCACCAGGTCGAGCTGGTGGGAGGAGAACAGCACGGGCACGCCTTCCTTCGCCTTCTGCAGCAGCAGGTCGCTCATCACGTTGACGGCGACGGGGTCGAGGCCGCTGAAGGGCTCGTCGAGGATGAGGATGTTCGGGGTGTGGACCAGCGAGGCGGCCAGCTGGACGCGCTGTTGGTTACCCAGTGACAGCTCCTGCAGCTTGGACACCATGCGTTCGCCGAGTCCGAGCTGTTCGAGCAGGGCTGTGGCTGACGCCGTGGCGGCCTGTTTGGTCATGCCGTGGAGGCGTCCGAGGAAGACCAGTTGGTCGAGGATTCCTTCCTTGTCGTAGAGTCCGCGTTCCTCGGGCATGTAGCCGATGCGTCGGCGGATGTCGTCGTTGACGGGGACACCGTCCACCCGGGCTTCGCCGGAGTCGGCGGCGAGCACACCCAGTGCGATGCGCATGGCGGTGGATTTGCCTGCGCCGTTGGATCCGACGAAGCCGTAGACCTCGCCGGTGTTCACGGTGAAGCTCATGTCGGTCAGTGCTCGGACGGCGGTGTCTCCGGCACCGAAGGTCTTGTTGAGTTGATCAAGCTCCAGGGTGGGCATGCGGTGCTCCTCTGGTCGGGGTGGTGGTGTCGGTACTGGTGTCGGTATCGGCGGTCGTGCCAGGGGCGGGGCCGCTGTTGGTGTCATCCTGCTCGGCATCAGCGTCCTCCGGCGGGGTGGTCCCGGGGGCCGGGACCGGGCCGAAGGTGGTGGCGTAGGCGATGGTGGGCATCGCGATGATGGCCATGAGGCCCAGGATGGTGAACAGGCCTCCACTGTAGATCCAGTGGTCGAGGCCGTCCGGGTTGATGACCGGCAGGAAGACCATGTAGAAGGCCACCGCCAGGGTGAACGTGCTGAACATTCCGTAGGCGGCGACCTGCCAGGTGCGCACGACCTCGTTCTCGTACTCGTCGAGTTCCTCGGCCGGTGCCGCGTCCCGGGTGTTGATCACGATGCGCAGCATCGTCCAGCTGACGCACCCGGCGATGGTGAACGGCAGCCAGGCGAAGAGGAACGGGAACCAGAAGATCTGGACGATGCCGGTGAGGAAGCCGAATGCCAGGGTGCCGAGGAAGAGGCGGATCAGCAGGTGGGTACGTGCTTCGGTCCGCCATTTCGGCAGGGAGGACGCCATGCTGGCTTCCCGCCGTCGCCAGTTGTCTGCCTGACGTTGCGAGTGGGTGGTCGTCCAGGAGGACAGTCCGGACATGAATGTGCCGTTCTTCATGACGTCTCCTTGGGGTCGTGGGTGTGTGTGGTTGGGGGAGGTGCGGCGCCTCGTGAGTAGATCGCGCTGGACATGGGGGAGAACTCGGTGCGGCTGAACACGGCCTCGACGGGAAGCCCGAAGGTCTCACAGACGCGGAAGGCGAGGTCGAGACTGGGGGAGTGGTCGCCGCGTTCCAGAGCGCCCACGGTCTGCGGGTTGACGTCGAGAAGTTCAGCGAGTTGCGCCCGTGACATGTCCCGTTCCGCACGCAGCACACGGATCCGGTTGTGGATCGGCTCGGCAGGCTTCTTCTTCGGGGACATAAGACAAAGTGTTGTATAAACCCAACGATGTGTCAAGGGTTGTCGACCACAGTCCCGCGCAGTCGGCTGCCCAACCGGTCGCGATGAATCGATCCGTGCGTGAACCGGCGAAGCGTCCTACGCTGGCCAGCATGACTGACACGACAGGCACGACAGACTTCAAGACCAACCCCATCACCCTCAACGACGGACACGAGATCCCCCAGCTCGGCCTCGGTGTCTGGGAACTCTCCCCGGAGGACGCCTACTCCTCGGTCCGCGCCGCCATCACCGCCGGCGCCCGACACATCGACACCGCCGCAATCTACGGCAACGAGAAGGACGTCGGACGCGCCGTCGCCGACGCCATCGCCGACGGCGAGGTCACCCGCGAGGACCTCTACATCACCACGAAGCTGTGGAACTCCGACCAGGGCTTCGACTCGGCGAAGAAGGCCATCGAGACCTCCCTGGGCAACCTCGGGCTGGACTACGTCGACCTCTACCTCATCCACTGGCCGTCGGCGCACGAGGAGCGCTACGTCGACTCCTGGAAGGCGCTGATCGACCTACGTACCGCAGGCAAGACCCGCAGTATCGGTGTGGCGAACTTCTACCCTGAGGTCCTCGACGCGATCACCGAGGCGACCGGCGTCGTCCCGGCCATCAACCAGATCGAGTTGCACCCGGGGCTCTCGCAGCGGGCACAGCGTGCCGACGATTCCAAGCGCGGTATCGTCACCCAGTCCTGGACCCCGCTGGGTCGCGGTCTGCTCGACCACCCGGTCATCGCCGGCATCGCCGAGACCCACGGGGTCACTCCCGCCCAGGTCATCATCCGCTGGCATCTGCAGCAGGGCATTGTCGTATTCCCCCGCTCCAGCAAGCCCGAGCGGGTGCGCGAGAACCTGGACGTCGACGGTTTCGAGCTCACCACCGCCGACATCGACGCGATCACCGCCCTCGACGACGACGAGACAGCTGCCGGTCGCGTCGGCGCGGACCCGCGCGACACCCCGGAGAACTAGTACCCCACCCCCTGTCGCTGCAGCCGGAGATGCATTCGGCAACAATGGAACCTCAGAAGGGGCACTGGCGTCAGGGCCCGGCACGAGAGTCGGAGAGAGCAGTCGTGGCAGCAACAGACACCACCGTCAGTGATGGACTTCGGGTCGAGCGGGACGGAAAGGTCGCGATCCTGACCCTGTGCCGCCCGGAGCGTCGCAACGCCCTGGACGCCGAGCTGTGCACGGCGATCGCCGCAGCGTTGGAGGAGCTCGCCGACGACGGGTCGGACGCGCCGGGTGCACCGAGCACGTCCGATGCGTCCGGCGAGGCCGAGGTTCCTGTGCGCGCCGTCCTGATCCGCGGCGAGGGACCCGCGTTCTGCGCCGGGGCGAACCTGAAGGGCGGGGCCTACGCCGCCGGATTCTTCGCCACCGTCGAGAAGATGATCGCCGCCATCTCCTCGGTGCCTTTCCCGGTCATCGCCGATGTCCAGGGCCCGGCCGTCGGCGCGGGCTGCCAGTTGGTGCTGTCCTGTGACCTGCGGGTCATGGGGCCCGGTGCCAAGGCGTGGGTGCCGGCGGTGAACCACGGCTTCGCGCTGGACCGCTGGACGATCAGCCGCGCGGTCGAACTGCTCGGCGGCTCGGTCGCGCGCAACGTCCTGATCGCCGGTGAGAAGGTCGACCAGCAGGCCGCGGTCACCAGCGGGTTCGCCACCCGCGCCGGCGACTCCGCCGAGGCCCTCGCCTTCGCCCACCACATCGCCGGGCTGGCGCCGATGCCGATGCATCATTTCAAGCTGGTGCTGAACAACCCCTCCCACACTGAGCCGAGCAAGGCACTGCTCGCCGAGATGGACATGCTCGGCAGTGCCTGCTGGGTCAGCGAGGACGCCGCCGAAGCTCGCGCCGCCCGTGCAGCGAAGCGTCCGCCGGAGTTCCTGGGCCGCTAGAGGTGCAATGGCAGTGGCAGATACAACGGAAAGCGCAGCGGAAGGCGCAGCGACAGACACAGCGGCAGATTCCGGCACCCCGGACCTCCACCGGGGGCTGAGCAGCAAGGAGGTCGCCCAGCGCAAGCACGACGGCCGGACGAACCAGGTGCGGCGCAGTACCGGACGCAGCGTCTGGCAGATCATCCGGGCGAATGTCTTCACCCGGGTCAACGCGATCCTCGGCGTCCTCGCCGCGATCGTGCTGGCCACCGGCTCCTGGATCAACGCGGCCTTCGGTCTGCTGATCATCGCCAACTCCGCGGTCGGCGTGATCCAGGAACTCCGGGCGAAACGCACCCTGGCGAACCTGCGGATCGTGGGGGAGACCCAGCCGACGGTGCTGCGTGACGGGGAGAAGATCACCGTGCACCAGTCCGAGGTCGTCGCCGACGACCTCATCCTGTTGCGCTCCGGCGACGAGATTGTGGTGGACGGCTCAGTCGTCCGCGGCGAACTCACCGTCGACGAATCCCAGCTCACCGGTGAGGCCGATGCGGTGCACAAGTATGAAGGCGACGAGATCCTCTCCGGGTCCTTCGTCACCGGCGGCTCCGGGGTGTTCATCGCCGAGAAGGTCGGCGACGAGGCCTACGCCGCCAAGCTCGCCAGTGAGGCCAGCGAGTTCTCGCTGACCGACTCGATCCTGATGAGCGGCATCAACAGCATCCTCAAGGTGATCACCTGGCTGTTGATCCCGACCGGCATCCTCACGATCTGGACGCAGCTGGTGCGCTCCGGCACCGGTCTGCGCGAGTCGATCCTGTCGATGGCGGCGGCGATCGTGCCGATGATCCCCGAGGGCCTGGTGCTGATGACCTCCATCGCCTTCGCCGCCGGTGTGATCCGGCTCGGCCAGTACAAGGCGCTGGTCAATGAGCTGGTCGCCATCGAGGGCCTGGCCCGGGTGAATACGGTGTGCACCGACAAGACCGGCACACTGACCACCAACAAGATGGTCCTGGACGAGGTGTCGCTGGCCGACGGTTCCCCGGCCGAGGCATCGCGCCGGGCGGAGCTGGTCGCGATGCTGGCCGCCCAGGAGGAGCACAACGGCACCTCCGAGGCGATCCTCGACGGACTCGGCGATCTCACAGATCCCACCGATCACGAGGCCGCAGATCACGAGGCTGCGCAGCCACTGGACGGGACCGAGATCCCGTTCAACTCGAAGTGGAAGTATTCCGGCGTCCAGACCGAGGATGCGGCATGGATCATGGGTGCTCCGGACGTCCTGCTGACGTCCGGTACCACCGCGGCGGACACCGCCGCAGCACTCGGCGATGAGGGCCTGCGCGTCCTAGCGTTCGGACGCGTCGACGGCACCCTGGAAGCCCCCGGCGAGGACTCCGGGATGGAGGGCGCCCCGGTGCTCGAGGACCCGGTGCTGGTGACCCTGAGCCAGGAGCTGCGTCCCGACGCCCGCGAGACCTTCGACTTCTTCGAGACGCAGGACGTCGACGTGAAGATCATCTCCGGCGACAACCAGGATTCCGTGGCCGCGGTCGCCCGGGGCGCGACCGACCGGGAGCTCGTGGCGGTTGACGCCCGGGAACTCGGCGACCTGGGCGAGGAGGAGTTCGATGCCGAGGTCGCCCGCGCCAATGTCTTCGGACGCGTCGGCCCGGAGCAGAAGCGGCAGATGGTGGAGTCACTGCACCGGGAGGGCCGCACCGTGGCGATGACCGGTGACGGGGTGAACGATGTCCTGGCGTTGAAGAAGGCCGACATCGGTGTGGCGATGGGGTCCGGCGCACCGGCGACCCGCAGCGTGGCGCAGCTCGTCCTGCTGAACAACAAGTTCTCCGCGTTGCCGAAGGTCGTCGGGGAGGGACGCCGGGTCATCGGCAACATCGAGCGCGTCGCGAACCTGTTCCTCACCAAGACGGTCTACTCGGTGGTGCTGGCGATCGTGGTGGCGGTGCTGGGGATCTCCTTCCCCTTCCAGCCGATTCATGTGACCATCACCGGCTGGTTCACCATCGGCATCCCGGCGTTCGTCCTTTCGCTGGCGCCGAACAATGAACGTCCTCGGGACGGCTTCGTCTCCCGGGTGCTGTCCCTGGCGATACCGGCCGGTGTGCTCGTCGGCGGTATCTCGGTGCTGATGTGGATCCTGGTCTACCCCGGTGGGGACGCCCCGACGATCGAACGGGATCAGGCCGGGACGGCGGTGCTGGTTGCGCTGATCGTGATGGGCCTGTGGGTGTTGGGGATTGTGGCGCGTCCGCTGAACTGGTGGAAGGTGGTGCTGCTGTGCAGTTGTGTGGCCGCCTACCTGCTGATCTTCACGGTGCCGTTCATCCGTGAGCTGGTGCTGCTGGAGATCGGGGACACCGAGCTGATCGTGACCGGCCTGCTGGTCGGTGCCGGTGGCGCGGTGATCATCGAGGTCATGCACCGGGTGCTGAGCCGCTGGCGGGCATCCCGCGACGGGCAGCTCTCGCGCGGCGGGTAGGACCCGGGCCTGCCGGTTATGCTGGACCCGTGTTGGATCTCCACCGGTTGACGATCCTGCGCGAGGTCAAGCTGCGCGGGGGCGTGAGCGTGGCCGCGCGGTCGCTGAGTTACAGCCATTCCGCGGTATCGCAGCAGCTCTCACAGCTGGAGCGGGACGTCGGCGTCGAACTTCTGGAACGCGTCGGCCGTGGGGTGCGTCTGACGCCTGCGGCGGAGCAGCTCGTGGTCCACACCGACCGGATCCTGGAGGAGGTCGAACGGGCGACGTCCAGCATCGCGAAGGACCGGGGGGGAACCACAGGGGACGGTCCGGATCGCCGCATTCTCGACTATCAGCCGGGTGGTGCTGCCCGCAGCCCTGGACGCGCTGGCGCGGGACTACCCGCAGCTGCAGGTCGTCTTCGGGATGGACGACCCTGCCGAAGCCGTCGTTCAGTTGGCGACGAAGCAGGTCGACCTGGTGGTCGCCGACTCCTACCCGGGCTCGCCGGAGCCGACGTCGGGGGACATCATCTCCACGACGATCGGCGAGGACCCGATCCGGGTGTACCTGCCGGAGCACGTCCCGGCCGACGTGGAATCCCTTGCCCGGGTGCCGTGGGCGATGGAGCCGGCCACGGACAGCTCGGCGGAATGGGCGCTGCGGGTCTGCCGGGACATGGGGTTCGAGCCCCGCGTGCGGTACATCGCCCCGGACCTGCTGTTCCAGCTGCGCCTGGTGGAACGCGGGTTGGCTGCGGCGATGCTGCCCGACCTGGTGGTGGGGGAGGCCGGGACCCTGGCCATCGCCTATGAGACGGTGCAGGACCATACCGGCCTCCCGCTGCTGACCCCGATGAGTGAGGTCGCCGGACGGTTGGCCGCCCATGCTGCGGCCGCCCAGTTGACTGTCCATGAGGGAGGTCCGGGCCTGCTGCTGGGTGGGGTGCCCGGGGTCGCGCCCTGTCGGGTGCTGGTGATCGGTGGCGGCGTCGTCGGCACCCAGGCAGCGAAGATCGCCCTGGGGATGCAGGCCGAGGTCACCGTTCTGGACACCTCCCCGAGACGCATCCGTGAACTCGACGAGCTCTTCGGCGGGAGCGTCCGGGTCCTGATGTCGGACACGGCCACGGTCGGGACGGAGTTGTCCTCCGCCGATGTCGTCGTCGGGGCCGTCCTGGTTCCCGGGCGGGCTGCGCCGAAGGTCGTCACCCGTGACCAGCTGTCCCTGCTCAAGCCCACGACTTTGCTGATCGACGAGGCCATTGACCAGGGTGGCGCTTTCGAGACGTCCCGCCCGACCACCTACGCCGAGCCGACGTTCGAGGTCGACGGCATCCGGCACTACTGTGTGGCGAACATGCCGGACGGGGTGCCGCGGACGTCGACCCGGGCGTTGACCAATGCGACGCTGCCGTACGTCCTGCGGCTCGCCGACGGGGTGGAGGACGCCCTGGGTGGTGACCAGGCGCTCGGCCGCGGGGTGAACACCCGGGGCGGTCGGATTCTCGTCGACGGGGTTGCTGCGGCTTTCCCGGATCTGCCGGCCGAGGTCTCCGTCCCTGTTATATAGTTGACATGTCACCTATATGGGTGCATGATGGGGGCATGGACTTCGGAATCTTCACCATCGGCGACGTCACCACCGACCCTGTCACCGGACGCACCCCGTCCGAACACGAGCGCATCACCGCCACCGTCGACTACGCGAAGAAGGCCGAGGAGGTCGGTCTCGACGTCTTCGCCACCGGCGAGCACCACAACCCGCCCTTCGCCGCCCCGGCGAACCCGCCGATCCTGCTGGCCAACCTCGCCGCGCAGACCTCGACGCTCCGGTTCTCCACCGCCACCACACTGATCACCACCAATGACCCGGTCCGGCTGGCCGAGGACTACGCCTACGCCCAGCACCTCACCGAAGGGCGCCTCGACCTGATGATGGGACGCGGCAACACAGGCCCGGTCTACCCGTGGTTCGGACAGGACATCCGGCAGGGCATCCCGCTGGCCGTGGAGAACTACCACCTGCTGCGGCGGCTGTGGCGGGAGGAGAACGTCACCTGGAAGGGGAAGTTCCGCACCCCGCTGCAGGGCTTCACCGCTACACCCCGACCGTTGGACGGCGCCCCGCCGTTCGTCTGGCACGGCTCGATCCGCTCCCCGGAGATCGCCGAGCAGGCTGCCTACTACGGCGACGGCTTCTTCCACAACCACATCTTCTGGAACATCGAGCACACTCAGCAGATGGTGCAGCTCTACCGCCAGCGTTTCGAGCACTACGGTCACGGGTCGGCCGACCAGGCGATCGTCGGACTCGGCGGGCAGGTGTTCATCGGTGACACCGAGGCGGAGGCGAAGAAGCTCTTCCGCCCCTACTTCGACGAGGCACCGGTCTACGGCGGCGGGCCGTCGATGGAGGACTTCACGAAGATGACCCCGCTGACCGTCGGCACCGTCGATCAGGTCATCGAGCGCTACCTCGGCTACGCCGATGCCGTGGGTGACTACCAACGACAGATGTTCCTCGTCGACCATGCCGGACTGCCGAAGGACGTGGTCCTGGAACAGATCGAGATCCTGGGCACCCAGGTCGTGCCGGTGCTGCGCCGTGAGTTCGAGGCGCGGCGTCCGGCACACGTACCGTCCGACCCGCCCCGGGCCGGACTGGCCGAGGTTGAACCCGCGAAGAACAGCGAGCAGGAAAAGGAGGAGAACTGATGCGCACACTCGTCATCGTCAACGCCGGCCTGTCGAACCCGTCGACGACCAAACAGGTCGCCGAGTCCATCGCCGCCGCCACGACCCGTCAGGTCACCGCCGCGGGGGAGGGGCTGCAGGTGCACACCGTTGATCTGCGGGTGTTGGCGTCCGACCTGGCGTCCTTCATGACCACCTACATGCCCACCGAGGCGCTGGTGGATGCCCAGCGTGCCGTGACCGGGGCGGACGCCCTGATCGTCGCAACCCCGGTGTTCCAGGGCAGCTACTCCGGGCTGTTCAAGATGTTCTTCGACACCTTGGAGAAGCGCAGTCTCGACGGGATCCCGGTGACGATGGTCGCCACCGCCGGCACCGAACGGCACTCCATGGTGCTGGATTATGCGGTGCGTCCGCTGTTGGGCTTCCTGCACGCCGTGGTCCTGCCGACCGGTGTCTTCGCCGCGACCGGGGACTTCGGTGCCGACACCGGCCTGGACCGGCGCATTGGGCAGGCGGCCGGGGAACTGGTTTCGCAGCTTACCCGGGTCGACGGGGTGGCCGGGCTGGCCGCCGACACTGCCGGCACTGCTGACACTGCCGGTACCGCCAGCAGTGACGCCGCCAGCGAGGCGGCCAGCGAGGACTTCCGCATCCCGGACGGCGGCTTCGCCACGTTGCTCGCCGGTCACACCGGGAACTGACCGCCTGCCCCGAGCCATGCGGGTTCGGCCCCACTTCCCGCCCCGCAGTGCCGCTCACCTCACGACCCGGGCCATGAGCTGCTCCATCGGGCCAGGGCGTCCTGCCCGCTCCAGTACCGTGGCCAGCGACAGCGACACCAGCCAGGCACCGGCCGCCACCCCCAGTGCCCCCAACGGACCGGTCGACAGCCCGACCAGGTCCGGGTGCAGGACCACCGCGACCAGGACCGAGTTGAGCAGGTAGAAGGTCAACGACCTCTTGCCCACCGCCATGACCGCCGTCATCACCCTGCCCATCGCGGCCACGAGCCGGTCGCTGAACAGGGCGAACAGGGCGACATAGCCGGCACCGCCGGCAACACCGGTCAACACCTGCAGGGACATCATCAGGCCCTCGTTGACCCAGCCGGTCTCCAGAACACCCGACATCACCAGCACCGACGGCACGGCACCGAGAACAGACGCACCGATGCCCCACACGGCGGTTCGGACCAGCAGGACACGGTGCTGCGCCGGCTCCTCCAGAAGCCGGGCCTTGCCTGCCATGAACCCCAGGATCACCAGCAGGAGCAGCGGATAAGTCACCGCGAGGAACACCGGGCCGATCGGCACACCGATGATCCGCTCCACCCAGTCCTCCGCCGTCGTATAGCCGGGGATCGCGGCAATCGCACTCCCCGCCTCGTCCCGCGAGTACGCCTGCATGATCATGCCGACGGTGACGGTCACCAGGTAGAACACGCCGGTGACCACCGCAGCCCGGCGCAGGGTGCGCTGTGAACGGAACAGCAGCCATCCGATGAGTAGGATCGCCAGACCATAGGACGTGAGGATCTCGCCAGGGAAGACCAGTGCCGCATGCACCGCACCGATGGCCAGCAGCATCCAGGCCCGGCGTCGCAGCCGCAGCTCGGTGTCCACCCGGTACACCTGGCGTTCGCGTTGTCGCCGCACGCTCCAGGCCAGTCCGTAGCCGAAGAGGATGGCGAACATCGGGAACGCCCGGTTGTCCAGGACCAGGGCGGACACCCCGGCCGCCACCTGGTCCCACCACGACAGGCCCGCGGTGGATTCCCCGAATCCGAACCCGGCGTGGACCACTGCATAGGCCATGGCGATCAGCAGCAGCATCACGCCGCGCGCCAGGTCAGGGGCGGGGATGCGTACCGTTGTTGCAGCTCCCGCCTCCCCAGCACCCGTAGGACGCCCCTGCGGCATCGGAAGTTCATGGGTGAACCCGTCGAGGATGCCGGGTGAGTACTTCTCGGCCAGGGCGGTGGCATCGCGGACCCCGACGTCCGGCAGGTCGTAGCCACCGTAGCCCGCAGCGGTCATCACCGAGACCGTGCGCAGTCCCAGCCATCGTTGCAGCACCGACTCGCGCACACCCACGGTGCTCACCGCGTCCCGACGCAGCACGACCGTCGCCCGGTAGAACAGGCCCGACCGCAGAATGAGGTAGGGACCGTACTCGGCGTGGCCGAGTGCCCGGTAGGCGATGACCGCGCCGGTGAGGCACAGTGCCCACACCACCGGGAGCGCCCAGAGTGTCCACACCGGCAGCAGGTCAGACAGTACAACCCCGCCGAGGACGACAGCGACCATCAGGACGCTCGACTGCAGCATCCATCATGCGATGGCTTTGCGGTGGATCGGATGGGCGGGGTCGTTCATCTCTTTCAAGGGGAGGCCTTCCTGATGGCGTGTCCGATGAAGTCCTTCAGTGCGGCGATTTCTTCGTCCACGTTGAGGGGGTCGTCGTTCATGGCGGCGTTGGCCCAGGACGACAGGACGCCGTCGATACTGCGCAGGATGATGTTGGCGACACTGTGGGGGTTGAAGTCCCTGAGCTGGCCCTCCTCTTGGCCGGCTGCGAGGATCTCGGCCATGCCGTCGACGGATTCCTTGTTGTCCTGGGTGGATTGGGCGCGTGCGGCGTCGTCGCGCAGGGAGGTGGTGATGGACGCAGCGGCGAAGAACTCGGTGGGGTTACTGGTGAAGAACTCGATCTGGGTACTGATCCAGGCCTTGACCTGCCCGACGGCGGTGTCCTCGGCATAGATACGGGGCGCCATGAAGTCCCAGCCCCGTTGGTAGTAGTCGCGGACCATCTCGTCGAGGATCTCGCGCTTCGTGGAGAAATGGTACGTGACCACGCCTTTACTGACGCCGGCCTGTTGCGCGATCCGGGAGAGCGAGGCCTTCCCGAAGCCCTCGTGGGCCACGACCTCGGCGGTGGCCCTGAGGATCTGGGCGCGCCGGGCCTGTTCGATGAATGTCAGACTGCGTGGCTCAATATTGGACCTCATGGTCCAGGATTAAACCGTTTGGTCTAATTTTTGCAACGGGGGAGGTCCCTGGGGAGGTGGTGGGCAGGAGTTGGGAAAGTCCCCTGATACTGACACTCCCACTCCCGGGATACGGAGTTGCCCACTCCCCGGATACGGAAACTCCCCCTCCCGGGATACGGAAACTCCCACTCCCGGGTGGTCTGAGGGGGGCAGAACCACCAGGGAGCGGGAGTGAGGGGACCGGGGGCTGAAGGAGCAGCCGGCCGATCTGTCATCTGTTGTGCCCCAGGCAGGATTCGAACCTGCGACACCCGCTTTAGGAGAGCGGTGCTCTATCCCCTGAGCTACTGGGGCGCACGCGGACAGTCTAGCGTGTCACCGCCGCAGAATGTGACACGGCCTCCCCGGTCACCGCGCGGCGACGTCATCAGCATCATTGGCGGTGTCGTCGGTGTCAGCGGCGGGAGCGGCACCGTCAGAACCGGCCTTCTTCCGCGACGGGCCGACCATTGCAGCCAACAAGGGGAAGACCAGGACGGTCAGCGCGCCACCGGCGACCAGCAGCGAGGCCTCTTCGCTACCGAGGAGCCCGGAGGACGTGGCCACCCCGGTCACCGCCACGATGATCGGCAGGCCGGTGGCGGCGTACAGCGAGACCTGCAACTTCTCACGCCAGCCCGACAACTCGGATCCGGTGGCCGTCCACATTTCGCGGAGGAACACCGGCAGTCCGCGGGTCACCAGGATCAGCGCCGGGATGGCGAGCAGGAACCACGGTCGGTCGGTGATCACCCCGGTGTCGATCCCCATGCCCGAGACCACGAAGAATGCCGGGATCAGCAGGCCATAGCCGATCACCTCCAGCTGGGACTCCAGCCCGTGGCGGTTCTCGGCCGGGACGAGTTGTCGCAGGATGATGCCTGCGGCGAAAGCGCCGAGGACCACGTCGAGTTCGAAGACGGCGGCGACGGCCATCAGGACGGCAAGGACCAGGACGATACTGCGGATCACCGTCTGGTTGGTGGACCCCGCCCCGTCCCGGATGGCCCACCCCACGGCGGGGACGACGGCACGCACGGTGCGGGGGAGTAGCGCGATGAGCAGGGCGATGGCGAAGAACGCGACCAACAGGACGGCGGTGGCCCAGGTGGAGCGGGTGGAGAGCAGGACCGCCATCGCCAGCACCGGACCGAGCTCACCGATCGCCCCGTGGATCAGCACACTGTTGCCGACCGGGGTGTCGGTCAGGTCGGCCTGTTTCAGGATCGGTAGCAGGGTGCCCAGCGCGGTGGAGGTCAGGGCGATGGCGAGGACGACCGCGATGCCCATGTCGCCGCCGGTCAGTGCCACTGCGCCGCCGAAGCTCAGCACGATGCACAGCACCCAGGTGGCCAGGGCATGTCCACCTTCCCTGCTCTTCAGCAAGGCGGGACTGATCTCCAGACCAGCCAGCAGGAACAGCATGCCGAGGCCGAGCTCACTGAGTAGTTCGATGGCATCGCCGTCCTGTGCCAGTTCTAACCCGTAGGGGCCGATGAGGACGCCCAGGACGAGCAGGAATACCACGGCGGGAACCCGTTTGCCGGTGAGGAACGCCAGGATGGGGGCCAGGAGGCCGGCGGTGGCGATCCAGGCGAAGGAGACGAGGACGTCGGTCATGGTGACCTAGCCTAGTGAAGCAACGGGCGAACCCCCTGCCCTGGTGCGGGGGAGGGGGTTCGTGGTGTGGCCCGTGATGGGTGGTGAGCCACCGGGCGTGGTGGGATGGTGGCTAGTGGTCGACCGGAGCCTCGACACCGACACCGGTGAGGGAGCGGACCTCCATCTCGGCCTGCAGGGCGTCCTTGTTGTCGGGCTTGCCGACGTAGGTGCCGATGATGCCGGCCAGGAAGCCGATCGGGATGGAGAACAGAGCCGGGTTGGTCAGGTCGATGAGGGACCAGTCGGAGTTCGGGAACATCGCGGACGGGGTACCGGAGACCGCGTTGGAGAAGATCAGGATGATCAGCGCGGAGCCCAGGCCGGCGTAGATGGACCAGACGGCACCGGTGGTGTTGAACTTCTTCCAGTACAGGGAGTACAGGATGGTCGGCAGGTTGGCGGATGCTGCGATGCAGAATGCCAGGGAGACCAGGAAGGCCACGTTCTGGTTCATTGCGAGGATACCCAGGATGATCGAGGCGATACCGATGACAACCACGGTGATCTTCGAGACCCGGACCTGCTCGGCCTCGGTGGACTTGCCGCCACGGATGACTGAGTCGTAGAAGTCGTGGGCGAAGGATGCGGAGGCGGTGATGGCCAGGCCGGCGACCACGGCGAGCACGGTGGCGAAGGCGACCGCGGCGATGACCGCCATGAAGATCGATCCGCCGAGTTCGAGTGCCAGCAGCGGTGCGGCGGCGTTGGCGCCACCCGGTGCTTCGAGGATGGTGTCGACACCGACGTAGGCGGCAGCGGCGTAGCCCAGGATCAGGGTCAGCAGGTAGAAGCCACCGATCAGGACGATGGCCCAGGTCACGGACTTACGGGCGTCCTTGGCGGTCGGAACCGTGTAGAAGCGCATGAGCACGTGGGGCAGACCGGCGACACCGAGGCACAGTGCCATGGCCAGGGAGATGAAGTCGAGGCTGCTCATCAGGGAACCGCCGTACCGCATACCGGGCTCGAGGATGCCCTCAGGGTTCTCGGTACCAGCGACCTCGTGGGCCTTGACTGCTTCGTTGAGCAGCTCGGAGAAGTTGCCGTTGTAGGCGACCAGGATGATGGCGGCCATGACGAACACACCGGTGCACAGCAGCACGGCCTTGATCATCTGGACGTAGGTGGTGCCCTTCATGCCGCCGATCAGCACGTAGGCGATCATGACGGCACCGACGATGGCGACGACGAGGGCCTGCTGCCAGGTCTCGTGGATGTCCAGCAACACCGAGACCAGGGAGCCGGCACCGGCCATCTGGGCGATCAGGTAGAACAGCGAGACGAACAGGGTCGCGATGGATGCGGCCAGTCGCACGGGGCGCTGCTTCAGGCGGAACGACAGCACGTCCGCCATGGTGAACTTACCGGTGTTACGCAGCGGCTCGGCGACGAGCAGCATGGCGATGATCCATGCGACGAAGAAGCCGATGGAGTAGAGGAATCCGTCGTAACCGTTCAGCGCGATGGCGCCGACGATACCGAGGAAGGACGCCGCCGACAGGTAGTCACCGGCGATGGCGAGACCGTTCTGGGTACCGGAGAAGCTGGCGCCACCGGTGTAGAAGTCCTTGGCGGAGTCCTTCTGCTGGGACTTGCTGGCCTTGGTCACGATCCACATCGTCACGACGATGAAGCCGACGAAGATCGCGATGTTCAGTAGGGGATTGCCCGCGTCAGACTGGGCGAGGAAATGTGTCTGCATGAATCTCTCTCAGTTCGTGGTCGACGGGTTACGCCGTGGCCGGGCCGGTACCGGCGAACTCGCCGGTGCGCTCCAACTTGTCGCGGATAGCCTGGGTACGGGGCTCGATCTGCTTGTTGGCGAACTTCACGTACACGTAGGTGATGGCGAACGTGGTGACGAACTGGAGCAGACCCATGATGATGCCGACGTTGATGTTCCCCCAGACCTTGGTGGCGTACATGTCCGGTGCAAAGAGGGCGAGGATGACGTAGACGGCGAACCACACCAGTGACACGATGGTCACGGGAAATGCGAAGCCGCGGTGCTTCTTCTTGAGTTCCTGGAATTCGGGGCTTGCCTGTGCCGCGAGGAACTCCTCCGGCGTGGGTGTGTGCCTGGCGTCGGGTGTCGACATCGGCTCCCTTTCTTGTCAGTGATCATGGTCACAGCAGAACTGTGGATGGGGGATAAATTACAGACAGCGTGGAAACCATTTCAAGGTGAAAGATTGTCACCAGTGCCGATGGTGGAAACTCCACCCCCACACTCTGCGTTGACATGCAGGTACAGTGAAGCCCTATGGGGGTGGTGCGCGTCACAGTGTTCAGGCGGCGTGTGAGGGGGGTTCTGAAAGTGTGTGCGAAAACATGTCTAAATGGTTGTCTCGTGCGGGGTAGTGCCTCCGCAGCCCCTGCCTCAGTGCCCCCGCCGCTGACGCTGAGGGGCGGGAGTGTCCGAACTTCCCACGCCTGCCCGCCGCATTGATACCCCCGTCATGACCCCCATCCTTGCCCCGTACATGAGTGGAGACCCCGGCACGTGCCGGGGTCTCCACTGGTCAGGGTGATTCAGCTCTACTGTTCGGCGAGCTCGGCGAGCTTGGCGCGCACGTCGTCGGCCGGCGGGTTGGTGGCGTGGCTGCCGTCGGAGTACTTCACGGTGGGGACGACCCGGTTGCCGTCGTTGACCGACTTCACCCACTCGCCGGCCTCGGGGTGCTCCTCGACGTCGATACGCTCGTAGGGGGTCGAGGTCGCGTCCAGGTCGGCGGTCAGACGCTGGCAGAAGGGGCACCAGGTGGTGGTGTAGAGGGTGACGGGGGCGTCAGCGGACAATTTTTCTCTCCTTATTTAATAGTGGGGCTGTGTACTGCAACGTGTCAGTGCGGGGCGGAATTCCGGTGGAACTCGCAGATCCGGTAGTGCAGCGGGTCCTCCCCGGTGAGCGCGGTCCCGCGCGCGGAGTCCAGCCAGGGGCCGTCCTCGGCGGTGAAGTCCGGGTCGGCGCGCATGTCGGGCGCGGTGACCTGGAAGCGTTCCGGGGCGCCGCAGGCGATGTCGGTGACCACCACCCGGTCGGAGACCGGCACGCACTGGCGGTACACGTGGCCGCCGCCCAGGATCCACACCGTCGGCGCGCCGGATGCCACGGCGGAGCGTCCTGCGGCGAGGATGGCGTCCGGCAACGAGGTGTGGACGGTGCCACCCGGGGCGTCGTACGAGCCGTCGCGGGTGATCACGTGGTTGTCGCGGCCAGGCAGCGGCCGGTACTTCGGGTGCAGTGCCTCCCAGGACACCCGGCCCATGACCACCGGGGTGCCCACGGTGGACTCCTGGAAGTGCTTCAGGTCCTCCGGCAGGTGCCAGGGCATGTCGGTGCCGTCGCCGATGATCCCGTCGACGGTCTGCGCCCAGATCATGCCGATCTCGATGCCTCGGGGAAACCGGGGAGGTCGGCCCGGGTGATCGTCGGCTGTTCGGTGAAGGCGGCGCCGTTCTCTGCAGCGCCCATCAGACCGCCACCGGAGCCTTGATGCCGGGGTGCGGGTCGTAGCCGGTGACGACGATGTCGTCGAAGGTGTAGCTGAACATGTCGGCCGCCTTGTTGAGCTCGAGGGTCGGGTAGGGGCGCGCCTCGCGGGAGAGCTGCAGGTTCACCTGGTCGACGTGGTTGTCGTAGATGTGGCAGTCGCCGCCGGTCCAGATGAACTCGCCGACCTCCAGGCCCGCCTGCTGGGCGAACATGTGCGTGAGGATGGCGTAGGACGCGATGTTGAAGGGCACGCCGAGGAACATGTCCGCGCTGCGCTGGTACAGCTGGCAGGACAGCTTGCCGTCGGCGACGTAGAGCTGGAACAGCAGGTGGCACGGCGGGAGAGCCATGTTCTCCAGCTCGGAGACGTTCCAGGCGGAGACGATGTTGCGCCGGGAGTCCGGGTTGGACGTCAGCGTCTCCAGTGCGGCGGAGATCTGGTCGACGTGGCGGCCGTCCGGGGTGGGCCAGCTGCGCCACTGGACGCCGTACACCGGGCCGAGGTCGCCGTTCTCGTCGGCCCACTCGTCCCAGATGGTGACCTTGTTCTCGTGCAGCCAACCGATGTTGGAGTCGCCCTTCAGGAACCACAGCAACTCGCCGACGATGGACCGCAGGTGCACCTTCTTGGTGGTGATCAGCGGGAAGCCGTCGGCCAGGTCGAAGCGGATCTGGCGTGCGAACAGGCTCCGGGTACCGGTGCCGGTGCGGTCGTCCTTGTGGACGCCGTCGGCCAGGATCTCGCGGAGGAGGTCCTCGTACGGGGTGGGGACGCTGCCAGCGGGACATTCGGAGGCGTTGCCTGGGGAGGAGGGGGCATCGTGCATGGATCCCATGATAGTTCCGCAGGACCCTGCCGTGCATCAGTGGGGCGACAGTGGCATCAAGAAACCGACCGGTCGGAGCTGACTGGCCGGTCGGCAAGTGTCGGGCACCTGTGGCGTCCGGAACTCCCCCGCGTTTCGGAAGGGGAGACTATTGGAGAATTGTCCTAGAGGATGGAGCCGACGGTGCCGACGGTGCCGACGGTGCCGAGGGTGCCGACGGTGCCGCCGACCAGGGCGAGCAGGCCGAAGACGAGGCTGCCGAGGGTGGCGCCGAGGCCAAAGAGAAGTCCACCGAGCATGATGAATCCTTTCAGGTTATGTGTCCCCGGAGGCTGTCCAAATAATGCAGCATAAGTGCAGCAGGTGATGGTTGGAGTTCCTGGGGCCCGGAACATGTGTGTGGCATGCGGCAGCCATGCATGACCGCTCAGGAGACTGTCCCTACAGGGTGTAGCTGCCTTGCTCGGCGTGAAATGCCGCGGCGGCGGCGAGGATCGGCTCGGCCACCTCGGGGCGGCAGATCAGCAGGTCCGGAAGGTAGGTGTCCTCGTTGTTGTAGACCAGCGGGGAGCCGTCCAGTCGGCTGCAGTGCAGCCCGGCGGCGAGGCACACGCCCACCGGCGCGGCATTGTCCCACTCGTACTGGCCACCGGCGTGCACGTAGGCGTCGTTGTCGCCGAGCAGCACGCTGATGCCCTTGGCGCCGCAGGACCCCATGGTGGTCAGCTCCATCCCGGTCGCCTCGGCGACGTGGGTGGCGACGGCCGGGGTGGAGTTTCGGGAGATCACCAGACGGTTCGTCGGACGCCCCGGGACCGCACGGGACTCCCCGGAGGTGAACACCTGGCCGAGGTCGGGCATGCCGACGGCGGCGGTGTCGACCGTGCCGTTGACCACCAGTGCGATGTGCACGGCCCAGTCCTGACGCACGCCGGCGTACTCGCGGGTGCCGTCCAACGGGTCGATGACCCAGACGCGCTCGCAGTCCAGTCGCACCAGGTCGTCGGTGGCCTCCTCGGAGAGCACGGCATCGTCCGGTCGGTGCCGTGCCAGGGCGCGCGATATCCAGTCCTGGGCGATGGCGTCGCCAGCCGCACCGAGCTCTCCACCGCTCAGCAGGCCCACGTTGCGGACCCCCTTGAGGATCTCGCCGGTCCCCAGGGCGAGGCGGCGGGCGAGGGTCTCGTCGTCGATGTAGGACGTCATGGCAGCCTAGTCTAGTCGCCTGGACCACAGTTCGGCCCACCGGACGGGCAGATCACCAGAGATGGGGCAGACATCCGGTGAAAACGCCCTGCATCGGGCCTGCCCTGATCCGCCATGCAGTCCGGTGTGACAGTTCGTGTCCGGGGCGCGTGGTTGACTGGGGAGCATGAACCGAACGCCGGACACCACCGACCCGCTGGACCGCTTCTTCGTGCCGGTGGCGTCCTGGTTCCGTGACGTGTTCATCGAACCCACGGTCGTGCAGTCGCAGGCGTGGGACGCGATCAGCCGCGGCGACCACGCCCTGGTCGTCGCTCCCACCGGTTCGGGTAAGACGCTCGCTGCCTTTCTCTGGGCGCTGTCACGGTTGACCTCGCAGGGGTTGATGCGGGGGACGGGGCAGGACGCCAACCGCACCTCCGGCACCCGGGTCCTCTACATCTCCCCACTGAAGGCCCTCGGTGTGGATGTCGAGCGCAACCTGCAGGTGCCGCTGGCGGGTATCGCCCGCACCGCCGCGGCGTCCGACGACCCCACCCACGCCGACATCGCTCCGGTGAGCATCGGTGTGCGTTCCGGTGACACCCCGCAGGCCGAGCGGGCTAAGTTGTTGCGAACCCCGCCGGACATCCTCATCACCACCCCGGAATCGCTGTACCTCATGCTGACCTCGAAGGCGTGCGGGACGTTGCGCAACGTCGACACCGTTATCGTCGACGAGGTCCACGCCGTCGCCGGCACGAAGCGGGGCACACACCTGGCGTTGAGCCTGGAACGCCTTGACCAGCTCACCGAGCAGAATGTGCAGCGTATCGGTTTGTCGGCGACGGTGAACCCGGTGGACACCGTGGCGTCCTTCCTCGGTGGCGACCGTCCGGTCACCGTGGTCAACCCACCCACGCAGAAGCTGTGGGACGTGAAGGTGCGCAGCGTGGTCGAGGACTTCCGCGACCCTCCGGTGCTGGACGATGCGCTGCCGGACGATACGGACGGTGCCGGCGGTGCCGATCCCATCGACGAGGCGTTGCTCGGTCCCTCCCTCATCGGCGAGGGTGTCGGCGGCATCACCGACGTCGGCTCCGGGCGTCGTGTGGCCTCCGGGGTGGACAAGGAATCCGCCCTGCCGCAGCAGAAGTCGGTGTGGCCGCATGTGCAGCGGGCGATCTACGAACAGATCATGGACAACCGCTCCACCCTGGTGTTCGTCAACTCCCGACGCACCGCCGAGCGACTCACCGGGGCGCTCAACGAGATGTGGGCCGAAGAACACGACCCGGACTCGCTGGCCGCCCCGACCCGGCGGGATCCGGCACAGCTCATGGCGCAGTCCGGATCGGTCGCCGCCGCCCCGCAGGTCATCGCCCGGGCCCACCATGGGTCGGTGTCGAAGGACGAACGCGCAGACATCGAGACCGCACTGAAGGATGGCTCGCTGCGCTGCGTGGTGGCCACGTCCTCCCTGGAACTCGGCATCGACATGGGCCTGGTGGACCATGTGGTGCAGGTCGGTGCACCGCCGAGCGTGTCCTCGGCGGTGCAGCGTTTCGGACGCGCGGGCCACACCGTCGGCGCGGTCTCCCGCGGCACGGTGTACCCGCTGCACCGGGCGGATGCCGAGGTGGCGGCGGTGATCGTCGACCGGATGTTGGCCGGGGACCTGGAGCCGTTGCAGGTGGTGACCAATGCGTTGGACGTGCTGGCGCAGCAGACCGTGGCGATGACGGCGCAGGCCACCCACCGGGTTGGCCAGGGCTCCGGTGGTACTGGGGAGGCTGCAGGCTCTGGGGACGCTGCGGACTCCGGTGACAGCCGGAATACTTTGCACCCTGGGATGGTCGAGGTCGAGGAGTGGTTCCGCACCGTCCGGCGGGCCCACCCGTATGCCGCCCTGCCGCGGGAAGCCTTCGACGGGGTGATTGAGCTGGTCAGTGGGCGTTATCCCTCCACCGACTTCTCCGATCTGCGCCCCAAGGTCATCTATGATCCGGTCGCCGGAACCCTCGAAGCACGTCCCGGTGCCCAACGAACCGCGGTGACCAGCGGCGGGACGATCCCCGACCGGGGTCTGTTCGGGGTGTTCCTGCCCGCCGACGGCGCGGAGAGCGGCGCGGGCGCTGGCGGAAGGAGGGTCGGGGAGCTTGACGAGGAGATGGTCTACGAGTCCCGCGTCGGTGATGTCTTCACCCTCGGGGCATCGTCCTGGCGCATCACCGAGATCACCCGCGACCAGGTGATCGTCACCCCGGCGGCCGGCCATACCGGACGTCTGCCGTTCTGGGTCGGCGATGCCGAAGGACGCCCCGCAGAACTAGCCCCCGTCATCGGCGCGGCCCGTCGCGGCTGGGGCAAGGGCGGTGAGGACGACGTACGGACCGCGTCCTTCCTCGACGACAACACGCGAACCAACCTCGACACCTTCTACGCCGAACAACGGGAGGCCACCCAGGTCGTGCCCGATGAGCGCACCATCCTCATCGAACGTTTCCACGACGAGGTCGGCGACTGGCGGGTGGTCGTGCACACCCCGTGGGGACGCTCGGTCAATGCACCGTGGGCGTTGGCGATCGGGGCGACCCTGTCGCGGCACTCCGGTATCGACGCGATGGCGGTGGCCGGGGACGACGGTATCGTCCTGCGCCTGCCGTACACCGAGGACCCGCCGGGTGTGGAACTGCTCACCGGTGGTGCCGGCGGTGTTCAGGACACAGGCAGCGGCGGCTCCGTGGACACCGCCCCGGTGGTCAACGAGGTCACCGATGCGGTGGGCTCCTCCGCACTGTTCGCCGGACGGTTCCGCGAGTGTGCCGCCCGGTCCCTGCTGCTGCCGCGGCGTAACCCCGGCAAACGCCAACCCCTGTGGCAGCAGCGACAGCGTGCCTCCCAACTGCTGGACATCGCCCGGCCGCACCCGGAGTTCCCGGTGATGGTGGAGACCATGCGCGAATGCCTGCGCGACGTCTACGACCTGCCTGCCTTGGAGAAGGTCGTCGGTGCGGTGGGGTCCCGGCGGATGCGCGTCGCCGAGATCACCACCGACGCACCCTCCGCGTTCGCCGAGTCCCTGCTGTTCAGCTACACCGGAGCCTTCCTCTACGAGGGTGACTCCGCAGAGCGGGCCGCTGCTTTGTCTGTGGACCCCGCCCTGCTGGCCGCCGTACTGGGCCAACGAGGTGAGGGTCTGGAGCTGGACCCGGCCGTGGTCGAGGAGATCGTCGCCTCCCTGCAGTGGCTGGCCTCCGGGCGACAGGCTCGCTCGGCGGAACAGGTCGTGGACATGCTGCGCGCCCTGGGCCCGTTGACGCCCGAGGAGGTGGCACGACGGATCGATCCGTCGGCGACCCCGGCGACCCCGGCAGCTTCGGGGTCCTCGATAGCAACAGCGGCCTCGGATGGAATTCGCGGCAGTGGTCCGGACGCGATCCTTGCCGAGGTACGCGCGGTGATTCCGCGCCGGGTCTGTGAGGTCAAGGTCGGTGGGACGCTGCGCTGGGCGGTCGTGGAGGACGCGGCCCTGCTGCGCGACGGCCTCGGCATCCCGGTACCGCCCGGGGTCGCCGCCTCGCAGGACCGGGTGGTCGATGCCGTCGACCAGCTCGTCCTACGGTGGGCCCGGACCCACGGGCCGTTCGAGGCATCCGACATCGCCACCGAGTTCGGCCTCGGCGTGGCGACGGCGGATGCTCTGGCGAAGCGGTGGGTGTCTGCGCGGCGGCTGGAGGCACATACATCCGGCACCATCGCTGCCGACACTGCCGACACTGCCGACACTGCCGACACTGCCGGCGCAACCAGTGGCAGCGCGGACTACTACGTCGATGCCGGTGTCCTGCGACGGTTGCGGGCGGCGACGTTGGCGAAGGCCCGCGGATCACTGGAACCGGTGAGCCCGCAGACCTATGCGTCCTTCCTACAGGAATGGCATGCCCTCGGCATAGGCGAACGGGAGGACCTGCCGGCTGTCATCGAACAGCTCGCCGGGGTCGCGCTGCCGGCGAGTGCCTGGGAGACCGTGGTGCTGCCCTCCCGCATCCCCGGCTACCAGTCCACTGACCTGGATGACCTGATGGCCAGTGGGGAGATCGTGGTTGTCGGAGCCGGAGTCGGCGGTGGTGCCGGTGGGGCCACCGACCCACGGATCATGCTGCTGCCCGCGGACCTTGCGCCGCTGCTGGTGGAGGATCTCGAGGCAGAGGACGGGGCAGCAGGAAACCTGACCGCGCCGGTGGCACTCGGTCCCGTCGCCCAGGTCATCCGCGACAAGGTGAGCGGGGGAGGAGCCTTCCTCGCCGCCGAGATCGAACGGACCCTGGGTGAGGCCGATCCTTCCGGCACAGCTGCGGGTACAGCCGCCGGTGCAGCTGGTGACTCGACTTCGGGTGCGGCAACCAGGCCCTCCCACGATGCGGTGGATTCCGCAATCTGGGAACTCTTCGACGCCGGTCAACTCATGCCGGACTCCTTCGCCCCGATCCGTGCCCGGCTCGCCGGTACCGGCTTCACTGACCGTCCTGCTGGCGCCGGCCGCGGTGACGGGCGAGGAACTACGGGTGCCGGTGCGTCCGGAAGCGGTGCGTCCGGAAGCGCGGCGGGTAACCGGGGCGTGCACAAGGCACCGCGACGCAACGCCGGTCGCGGCTCCACCCGACGACTGCGCATGGGGCGGACCACCTTCGCCCAGACCGTGCGCTCCGAGGAAGTGCGGTTGCGCCGGGCGGCGATGAACGCCCATGCCGGCGTGCCCGGACGCTGGTCACTGGTGCCGACGGCCGGAGGTGCCGTAACCGATCGGGCGATCGCCCGGGGTGAGGCATGGCTGGACCGCTACGCCGTGGTCACCCGCGGATCCATCGTCGCCGAACACACCGAAGGCGGGTTCGCCGCGGCCTACCGGATGCTGACCGCCTGGGAGGACAACGGAACCGTGCTGCGCGGATACATCGTCGACGGCCTGGGCGGGGCGCAGTTCGCCTCCCGCGAGGTTATCGACCGGCTGCGCGACATGGAGGAGGAACCGGCACCTGCAGAGTCGTCGACACCGGTGCTGCTGGCGGCGTCCGACCCGGCGAACCCCTTCGGCGCGGCGGTGCCGTGGCCGGACAATGGGGCAGCGGGCACTGACGCTTCGACCGATAGAGCCTCCGCCCGACCGACTCGTGGCGCTGGCGCCCTGGTCGTGGTGCAGGATGGTCGACTGCTGGCCCACCTCACCCGTGGGGGCAGGACGGTGACAGCCTTCGGACGTCCGAGCCTGGGAGACGGGCCGGTGGACGTCGATCCCGGCGACGTCCAGGCGGTGGTCTCCGCTCTGTCGGCCGCCATTGAAGCGAAGCGACTGTCACCGGTCACAGTAGAGAAGGTCAACGGGATCGACGTGATGTCACTCGGCGCAGCTACCCGGGCGTGGACGGAGGCCGGCGCACGGCTGACACCGAAGGGCCTGATCGTGCGGTGATATCAGTTACTTGGCCGTACCGTTGTGGCATGAGGATCTCGGCGGTGGTGTGCGATCTTGGAGAGACACTGGTCGACGAGTCCGCCTTGTGGTCCGAACTCGCCGACCAGGTCGGGGTCCCTCGATTCACCTTCATGGCCACGCTCGGTGGGCTGATCGCGCGGGGGCGGGACCACCGGGAGATGTGGGACGAACTTGGCATTGATCGACCCCGGTACTGGCCGGAACACGCTGCGTCGGACCTCTACCCGGACGCGGCAGAGTTCCTGAAAGACCTCCGCCGCCTGGGCATCACGGTTGGCATCGCAGGCAATCAACCGGAGAGAACGGAGTCGCTCCTCAAGGACATGGGCCTTCCGGCGGATTTCGTGGCCTCGTCGACCGGATGGGGTGTGGAAAAGCCTTCACCGGAGTTCTTCACCAAGCTCGTCGACGTGTGTGGCTGCGCACCGGAGCAGGTTCTCTATGTGGGGGATCGCGTCGACAACGACATCGTCCCTGCTGCGGACGCAGGACTTTTGACCTGTCATATTCGTCGGGGTCCGTGGGGAGTCATCCAGTCACAGCGGCCGGAGGCGAGGACCCCCACGATGCGGGTCGAGTCACTGGCTGAGCTTTTCGAAAAACTGTAGTGAACTGTGCAGGACTCCGCTTGGTGGCTGCAGAGTAGTGTGAGAGCGAATCCAACGTAGAGGTCAACACCAGAGAGCTCAGGAAGGGGGGACCCATGCCAGAGGGTGATTCCGTCCTGCAGCTCTCCGAGCGTATGCAGTGGATGTCGGGCCGAACCATCACTCGCTCCGACATTCGCGTTCCCCGCTTCGCCACCGAGAATCTCGCAGGACGCACCGTCACAGACGTCTGGCCATACGGGAAGCACCTTTTCATCGATTTCTCCGGTCGGGTGCTTCACACCCACCTGAAGATGGAGGGCGTCTGGTCGATCCACACCGCCGGCACCCGGTGGCGGCGCCCCGGCCACACCGCCCGGACCATCCTCCGTTTCGCCCCACAGCACACGGGAGGCCCTGAGATCGAGGTCGTCGGGCACTCCCTGGGCTTCGTCCGGCTCTTCGACCGGTCAGACTACGACCAAGTGGTCGGGCACCTTGGTCCGGACATCCTCGCCCCCGACTGGGCCGATGCGACTTCCGGGCTGTCTCACCGCGACGAAGCACTGCAGCGCATCCTCGCCCGCCCTGAGCGCACTATCGGCGCAGCCCTGCTGGACCAGCGCAACGTCGCCGGGATCGGCAATGAGTACCGGGCGGAGGTGTGCTTCCTCGCCGGAGTCGACCCCCGCCGTCCGACAGGTGAGGGGGAAGGCGCGGAGGAGACCGCCGCCCACCTGCTCGACCTGTCACGCAAGGTGATGTGGGAGAACCGTATGGAGCCACGGCGCCTGTTCACCGGAGACCGGCGCCCCGGCATGGGAAACTACGTCTTCGGCCGGGCGGAAAAAGCCTGCCGGCGGTGCGGGGCACCGATCCTCAAGAGCTTCCTCGGAGGCGTCGATGCCGACGGCGACGAGGGCGAGCTCGAGCGCGTCATCTGGTGGTGCCCCGTCTGCCAGCCGGGCTGAGCCGCGCTGACAGGGCTCGTTCACCTACCGCCGACGGTTGCGCAGGATGTGCTTCGTCAGCGAATCCGTCGAGGAGTCACCGGTGGACACGTCCGCGCCACCGTTGTTGGCACCCAGCTTCGGCAGCAGCTCATTGGCCTGCTTCTTGCCGAGCTCCACACCCCACTGGTCGAAGCTGTTGATGCCCCAGACAAGTCCCTGCACGAAGGCGATGTGCTCGTACAGTGCGATCAGGGCGCCCAGGGTCCGCGGGGTCAGCTTGTCGGCCACGATCGTCGTCGAGGGACGGTTACCCGGCATCACCTTGTGCGGGACCAGCTCCTCCTCGACA
>DHCFJ07801__coassemble_1707_pt1 | contig 28604 bp, 23 predicted proteins | sample DHCFJ07801__metabat2_low_PE_008 | metagenome-assembled genome bin DHCFJ07801
GCGCGGGCGCAGGCGTCGACGATCTCGTCCTCGGTGTCGAAGTGCTCATTGGCCAGCCGGGCGGCGGAGCCGGGGGAGATCGCGGCGACGAAGGCGTCCCTGCGGTCGTGGCCGGCCCGGTCCAGGGCGGCGGTGAGGCCGTTGACGTCGGCGGCGACGGCGTCCTGCCCGATGTAGGACACCGGGCCGGTGAAGGTCGGGACGCTCAGTGGTTCGCCGAGCAGGCAGCCGGACTCCGGGTCGTTGTAGGCCTCGCGGAAGGCGGTCCAGTCCCGACGGTCGGTCATGCTGGTCAGCCGGACGTCGCCGGGGGAGGAGCGTACGACGTCCATCTCGACCCATTCACCCGGCTGCGGGGCGCGCAGTCCGCCCAGGCGCGGGAAAATGTAGCTCCACCAGGCACCGAAGTCGACGGCGCCGGAGGAGAGGTGGCCATACTCGCCGTCGTTGATGATGTCGAGGCCAAGGTCGAGCTGGCGCCGGACGACGACGTCGACGGAGGCCTGGAGGATCTCGTTGAACTCCTCTGCGCCCATCTCCCTGATGGTGGTTCGGGCGTAGGCTTCCAACAGTTCAGGGGTGCGGGGCAGGGATCCCACGTGGGTGGTACGGATCTTCTGGGTCATGGTGATTCCTTGGCGGTCGGGCTGGTGCAGGCGAGGTCGGGTGCGGAGAGCTACGGCCGGGTATCTGAGGGGTAATTCTAGACCGAGCGGTTCATTCGTGGCTTATCCGCCCCCGTGGAATGCGGCGCGGAGATCGCCCTGGAGTCGCTGGATGGCTGTCTCCAGTGTGCTGTCGTTCTTGCAGAACGTCCAGCGCACCAGTGTCTGGGTGGGATCATCCGGGTCTGCGGCGGCGTCCGGGGTGACGAAGGCACTCACCGGGATCGCCGCCACCCCCGCCACGGCAGGCAGGCGGCGGCAGAACTCCGCCCCGGTCATCGGCTGTTCCCCGGCGCCGTCGGCGCCGTCGGCGCCGGCAGCGCTGTCGCTGCCGGTCAGCCCCAGCGGGGCGATGTCGGTGATCAGGAAGTACGTCCCGTCGCTGCCGAGGACCTCCATCCCGGCGTCCTGCAGTGCCTTGGTGAGGACGTCGCGGCGTCCGGCCAGGGTGTCGGTCCACTCACGCGACCAGTCGTCGGCGTGCTCCAGTGCCCAGGCCACCGCCGGCTGCAGCGGGGTCACCCCGACGTAGGACAGGAACTGCTTTGCCGCGGTCACCGGCCCCAGCAGGTGGGACGGCCCGACCGCCCAGCCGGTCTTCCACCCGGTGACGTTGAAGCTCTTCGCCGCGCTCGACAGGGTGACCGTCTGTGCCGCCATCCCGTCCAGGGTGGCGAAGGGGATGTGTGGCCGGTCGAAGGCGAGGCGCTCGTAGACCTCGTCGGTGATCACCACGACCTCCGTGCCCCGCACGCAGTCGGCGATGAACTCCAGGTCCTCGCGGCCCAGCACCGTTCCGGTCGGGTTGTGTGGGGTGTTCAGCAGCACGGCTGCCGGGGAGTCCTGCACCGCCGCGGCGAAGGATTCACGGTCCAGCCGCCAGCGACGCACACCCTCTGCATCCGGCTCCAGCAGTAGACGGACGGGCCGGGCGGTCGCGCCGGCCAGGTTGATCGCGGCGGTGTAGGCGTCGTAGGTGGGTTCCAGGACGACGACCTCACGCCCCGGGTCCACCAGCCCCAGGATGGAGGCTGCGATGCCCTCGGTCGCACCGACGGTGACGATGACCTCGTCGGCGGTGACGTGGTGGTTCAGCCGGCGGGCCCGGTCGGCGGCGACCGCCTGGCGCAGGACGGGCAGGCCAGGGCCGGGGCCGTACTGGTTGTTTCCGCCGGTGATCTCCGCGGCGGCACGCTCCAGCATCTCGGCGGGGCCGTCCTCGTCGGGGAAACCCTGGCCCAGGTTCGCCGCACCGGTGCGCACGGCCTCGGCGGTGATCGTGGCGAAGATGGTGGGACCGATGCCGGCGACACGGGTCGCCGGACGGGCGGTGTATTCGTTGTCAGCCATGCCGCCATACTATGGTGCCATGACCACGCAGCCGATCACCGCGACCGGGATTCATCCCGACCAGACCATTGCACTGCAGCAGACCGACCCCGCCGACCTGCCGAAGGGGCATCCGGTGGACGCCCAGGCCGGGAGGGAGGGTATCAGCCCGCGGGCCCAGCTCACCCAGCTGCTGAACTACTTCGAGGACAACTACCCGGAGATCTGGAACTCGCTGACCACCGACGAGGGCGCCGGTGTGACCGGTTCGGACCTGACCGCGCTGAAGGACGACACCGAGCGGATGTGGGCTCGGGTCCCCGACCTGATCACCCACTGCAGTCTGCTGGTGTTGGGCGCGGGGCTGGACCACGCGATGCCGACCTCGACGTTCCTGAAGACCGGGCCGGACGCTTCGGCGGTCACCGTGGCGGGGCTGTCGGGCACGCTGCTGCGTCCCTCGGAGCCGACCGGGGCGGTGGCAGTGAGCCTGCACGGTGGGCCGGGCTGGTTCGGCGATGCCGAGGCCCACGACCAGCTGTGGCTGCCGCTGTTCGCCGCACTGGCGGAGAAATCCGGGGTGACGGTGGTGGATCTGGTGTACCCGCTGCCAGGGTATGCGGCAGGTGAGGGTGCCGAGCCCTCAGAGACGGCGACCCGGGCGGCGATAGCCGGGGCCTTCCGCGAGGTGCAGGAGCGTGCCGGGGAGTTGGTGGGGGAGCGCGCTGCCGCTTCTGCATCGGTGGACCGCGTCGGCCTGATCACCTTCGGCTCCGGCTTCGGCCTGGCGCGCGACGTCGTGGAGGACGCTGCCTTCCTGCTGGCGATGACCCCGCGGATCACGCCCGCCCTCGAACAGGACGCCCCGTCCCTGGCCGACGTGCCGACCCTGGTGTCGGTCGCCTCGGAGGACACCCGCGGAACCTCGGCCGAGGACGTCGCGGCGTTCTTCGACGGCTGCGCCCCCGGCCACGAGTTCCGTTCCTACCTGTCCGAGCACATCATCGGTGCCCCTGACGTGTGGCGTCGCCGGGTGGCTGACGACGCGGAGTGGATGCAGCGCTTCTGACGGTCAGCTGGTCAGTTGGTCGGCTGGGATGCGTCTGCGGCGGTGTCTGCATCTGACGGTGGGTCGAGCTCGGGGCGACGATCTTCGCCCTCCAGCTCCTTCTTCCCCTTCTTCGCGACAGAGGGGTCTTCCTTCACCGCGTCCTTGAAGGCCCTGAACCCGCGGGCCAGCCGACTGCCTGCGCTGACCGCGCCACCGACGACGGCGTCCTTCGCATTGCCTGCGCCATCGACAACGGAGTCCTCGGCATCACCGGCGGCGGAGAGCCACCGGCGGGCCGTGACCTGGTTCCGCTCCTCGGTCAGGCCGAGACTCTCCTGGAAGTCGATGACGCTGGTCGTGAGGTGATTTCCCGAACGGACGACACGACCCGCGGGGAGGGGCTGCAGCAGGACCTTGCTGTTTGCGCGTTGTGCGGCGGCGTCGATCCGGTCCAGCAGGCCGGTCGTGACCTCGGCGACCTGCCGCCACCGCTTGTCCCGGGCTGTCTGCAGACCCTGCCGGTGGATCTCCACGTTCTCGGGTTCGGTCTGCGCCACCCGGTCGAGCTCCAGACTGTCGAACTCCTCGCACAGCTGCAGGCAGCGGGCGAGGACGACCAGCCAGTCCTTGATCTCGCCGTGCGCAGTGGCCAGCAGTTTCGCCAGGTCACCGAGGTCCTTCTCCGACTCGATCCGGGTGGTGATGTCGGAGAGCTGCTGCAGGGCGTAGCGCCGGGTGCCGGAGAGAATGCTCGCGGAGTTCTGCACCTTCGACCAGGTGGTGCCCGAGACGTGCCCGACCGAGTCCCGGACGATGAAGGCGTCATCGATGATGTCACCCACCCCGTACATCTTCGAGACGACGTCGATGGTCTGGTTCCTCAGGACATCGTCGACCTTCCGGTCGATTTCGGCCAAGTAGTCCTTGATCTCGTCGATCGTCTGCTGCGATGCCATCTGGTTCAGCATGGCGGCGGCAGCTGCCAGTGCCGCTGGGCTGGCCAGCGCGGCGATACCCGTGGAGGACTTGACGAACTGCAGGTTCTCGGCGATCTTCCCGTCAGAGGAACGCAGGATCGCGAAGTAGTTCCCAGTGGTCTTGCTCTGCGTCATCGAGGCGGTCTTGAGTGCGGCAGCGGACTCCTCGGTCAGCTTCAGCCAGCGGCCGGAGTTCTCCATGTACCGGGAACCTGCGCCTGCCATGCTGGACATGTTCCCGAGCCGGCTGCCGAGGTTCCGTACCGGGGTCTTGTCCGTCAACTCGAGGGACCCGCAGAACGCCTCCACCAATGAGGCTTCGCCGATGACGGCGAGCCCTTCATCGTCCTTGATCAGCTGGAGTTCTCCGGACGCTCCGGCGTTGTCGGTCATGGGTTCTCCCCGGTGTGTGGTGAAACAAAAGTGATGTGGCCAGTCTAGTCCCCGTCCGGACACCGCTGAGCATCCAACGGCAATCTTCGAACACCGTGACGACACGTCCGCGGTGACCCGCTCGCAGCGTCCTAAACTACACTCGGGACCCATGACAGACGCTGCAGCAACCAGGCACAACCGGGACATCGACCGCTACGACGCCGACGCCCGTCGCTGGGTGGCCGAGGCGATCCGGACGGTGCAGGCCGACCAGCAGCGGTCGGCGGACACGCACCTGCTCACCGTGCCCCTGCCGCGGCACCTCGGCGTGGACCTCTACCTCAAGGACGAGACCACGCACCCGACCGGTTCGCTGAAGCATCGGCTGGCCCGCTCGCTGTTCCTCTACGGCCTGGCGAACGGCTGGATCAGGCAGGACGCACCGGTCGTCGAGGCGTCCTCCGGTTCCACGGCGATCTCCGAGGCGTACTTCGCCCGGCTGGTGGGCGTCCCGTTCATCACCGTCGTCGCCGCCTCGACCAGCGCGGAGAAGGTGCGTCTGATCAGGTCCTACGGGGCGGAGGTCCGCTTCGTCGATGACCCATCGGCGGTCTACGAGGTGGCCGCGCAGATCGCCGAGGAGACCGGCGGGCACTACATGGACCAGTTCACCTACGCCGAGCGGGCCACGGACTGGCGCGGGAACAACAACATCGCCGAGTCGATCTTCCGGCAGATGGAGATGGAACGGTTCCCGGATCCGCGCTGGATAGTGGCGACCGCCGGCACCGGCGGAACGTCCTCCACGCTGGGACGCTACGTGCGCTACACCGGGCGGATGACCGGGCTGTGCGTCGCGGACCCGGAGAATTCCGCGTTCTTCCCGGGGTGGTCGGCGGGGGACACCTCCCTGGTCACCGACGCTCCGTCGCGGATCGAGGGCATCGGACGCCAGCGTGTGGAACCCAGTTTCAGCGGCGGTGTCGTCGACCGGATGATGAGCGTGCCGGACGCTGCGGCGATCGGCACGGTCCACGCCTTGGAGCAGGCCACCGGCATCCGCGCCGGTGGGTCGACCGGCACCGGCCTGTGGGCGGCGCTGCGTATCGTCGCAGAGATGGTGGAGGCCGGCGAAAAAGGCAGCGTGGTCTCGCTGATCTGCGACTCCGGCGAGCGCTACCTCGACAAGTACTACTCGGACGAGTGGTTGTCATCGGCGGGGATGAACGTCGCTCCGTACCGCGACGCTGTCCTGCAGTTCCTCCAGTCCGGGGACGCCGGGGCGTTCTGTGGCGGCTGATCATCGGCACAGGTGCGTCATCGGAGAGTGCCCAGTGTCATTGCAGTTTGTCGCCTTCAGGCGCCTGGATGACATTCTTCGATGACGCTCTGCACACTTCGATGACGGGGCGAGAAGAAAACAAGAGTGGTGTGCTGGACAGTCACCGTGTGCCGTGGACAATCGTCGCCAGGGTCTCTCCGGTCTCCACCAGGGAGGCCCGCAGCATCGCCGCCGCAGCGTCCCGGTCGCCGTCCCGCAACATGGTCACGATCTGACGATTCACCGCCACGAAGTCACCGTGCAGGTTCGGCCGGACCCGTTCCACGGCGAGGAACACCAGGCGCATTCGGGCGAGCAGCCGGTCCATCTCCTCATCGAGTAGGGCGGACCCGGCGGCGCCGACGAGTGTGCGGTGGAACTCCTGGTTCGCGAGTGCAATCGCCGCCGCCGAATCCACCGAATCCACCGACTCCACGTCCGCCGTCTCCGCTGCCTCTGCGGTGGACACGATCCGGTCGAGGGCGTCGACGTCCAGCTCAGTGCCCCACAGGACCGCGCCGGGTTCGACCACGGCGCGTGCCCGGAACAGGCTGAGGACGTCCGCGGCGGTGGGGGAGGCGATGAAGACCCCGCGGTGCGGGATCCGGTCGATGATGCCCTCGGCGGCGAGGCTGGCGAAGCCCTCACGCAGGGTGTTGCGCGAGATTCCCATCTTCTCGGCGACGATGACCTCGTTGAGCTTCTCGCCGGGGGAGTATTCACCGGCGGACACGGCCTGCCGCAGGGCGGCGGCGACGGACTGGGCACGCATGTTGGTCAGTGTAGAGGACGCTGCTATTCGACGGTCCCGAGCATCGCGCCGCGCGTGGCGTTCCCGCCAGCGGGGACAGAGATGTGCAGGACGCCGTCGGCCGGGGCGGGGATCGCCCGCTCCATCTTCATCGCCTCGATGATGACCACGGTGTCACCCTTGTTCACCTGCCCACCGTCGGCAGCTTTCCATTCCACGACGGTGCCGGCGAAGGGGGACGTGACTGCGGACCCGGAGTCGTCTGCGCTGGTCCCGGCGGTGTCGGACGCCCCAGCATCACCGGTTGTGTCGGACGTGCCGGCATCGCCGGTCGCCGGGCCACCGGCACCAGCTTGTCCGGCGCCAGACGCGCCCAGTGCCCCCGTCGGGATCCCGACTCGGTGCAGTTGCCCGTCGATCTCCACCGTGATCTCGGTGCGCTCGGTGTAGACCTCCTCGACATCGCCGGTGCCGCCCCCGTCTCTGGTGTCCCCGCTGCCCCCGGAACAGACTGCCGCACCCAGGGCGGAGGACGCCGACCAGCAGGTGTCCACCCAGTCGGTGTACATGCCGAAGGAGTCCGAGGAGGCGGGCCCGCCGTCGACCGGGACAGCGGTGAAGGCCGGTTCGGTGAGGATCGACCGGTGGAAGGGCAGTACCGTCCGCACCCCGGAGATCACGAACTCGTCCAATGCCGCCCGGGCGCGCGACAGGGCAACCGCGCGGGTCGGTCCCCACACGATGAGCTTGCCCAGCATCGAATCGTAGAAGCCTGGCACCGTCGACCCGGAGACCACCCCGGCGTCCACCCGGATGCCCGGGCCCGTCGGCACGCGGAACTCGGTCACCGTGCCGGGGCAGGGGACGAAACCATTGGCGACGTCCTCGGCGTTGATCCGGAATTCGATGGCGTGGCCGCGTGGCATCGGATCCAACGGCGCGTCCTGTGCGTCCGGCGCGTCCTGTGCCACCCAGCTCAACGGCTCGCCGGCGGCGATGCGGAACTGCTCGGCGACGATGTCCACCCCGCTGGTCTCCTCGGTGACCGGGTGCTCGACCTGCACGCGGGTGTTGACCTCCAGGAAGGACACCGTCCCGTCCGCGGCGACGATGAACTCCACCGTGCCCGCGCCGACGTATCCGGCCGCGGCACAGATCGAACGCGCTCCCTCGGTGATCTCCTCGGTCTGTGACTCGGTCAAGAACGGGGCAGGCGCCTCCTCGACCAGCTTCTGGAACCGACGCTGTGTCGAACAGTCGCGCAAGCCCACCACTGACACGTTGCCGTGGGTGTCTGCCAGCACCTGTGCCTCAACGTGGCGCGGGGTCTCCAGGAACTTCTCCACGAAGCACTCGGTGCGTCCGAACGCCTCACCGGCCTCACGACCGGCGGAGTGGAAGGCATCCTCGATCGCCTCCAGCCCGTCGTCCTTCGTGACGATCTTCAGTCCGCGCCCGCCGCCGCCGAAGGCTGCCTTGATGACCACCGGCAGGCCGTGCTCGGCGGCGAAGGCGTGAGCCTGTTCCCACGATGTCAGCGGCTCGGAGGTGCCCGGGGCCAGCGGTGCGCCGACCGATTCTGCCAGCTGCCGGGCGGCCATCTTGTCGCCGAGGGTCTCGATGGACCCGGGGGTCGGGCCGATCCAGGTCAGCCCCGCATCAGCCACGGCCCGGGCGAAGTCGGCGTTCTCCGACAGGAAGCCGTAGCCGGGGTGGACGTAGTCCGCGCCGACGCGGGCGGCGATGTCCAACAGCGCGGGAATGTTCATGTAGGTCTGCGAGCCGGTGGAACCGGGCAGGGCGTAGGCCTCGTCGGCGACACTGGTGTGCAACGCGCCGTTGTCGGGCTCGGAGTACACCGCGACCGAGCGGATCCCCAGGTCACGGGCGGCGCGGGCGATGCGCACCGCGATTTCGCCGCGGTTGGCGATCAGGACGGTTTTCGCAGTGGTCGCGGTGTTCATGGTGCCTCCTGGGTATCGGTGCTGGTGGCGTCGCCGGTGCTGGCGGCGCTGGTGGCGTCGCCGTTGTGGATGGTGAAGGTGACGTCCGCGCCGGGTGGTAGCTGCGCCGCGGCGTCCAGGTCCTCGGGGATGACGGTGGCGATGACCGGGTAGCCGCCGGTCACGGCATGGTCGCGGAGGAACACCACCGGCTCGCCGTTGGGCGGGACCTGCACGGATCCCGCCACCATGCCTTCGCTGGCCAGCTCGCCGGACTGCTCGCGGATGATCGCCTCCTCCCCGGTGAGTCGCAGCCCGACCCGGTTGGACATCGCGGTGACCGTCCACGTCCTGCCGGTGAGCGCGTCGACCCCGTCGGCGAACCAGTCGTCGCGGGGGCCAGGGACTACCCGCAGCACCCCGTCGGCGCGGATGCCGGGGGACACCGGACGCACACTACCGGTCGGTTCGCCGGCGTGGATGGTGTCCCCGCTCGCCAGCGGGGACGGTCCGAGCCCGGAGAGCAGGTCGGTGGAGGACGACCCCAGCACGGTGTCGGCGATGACACCGCCGCGCACCCCGACGTAGCTGCGTAGGCCGTGTTCCGCTTCTCCGACGGTCAGTGTCGCGCCGGGTCGGAGCAGCAGTGGGACGCCGCGTTCGGCTGTCCGGCCGTTGATGTCCACCGGGGCGACGGCACCGGTGACCACGACAACGGTCTCGACCAGTGCGGTGAGCGCCAGCCCACCGATGTTCTCCAGCACGGCGGCGGAGCGCCGGTTGCCGAGGGCGTCATTCGCCGCCTGGGCGGAGGCACGGTCGGCCGCCCCGGAGGTCGTGACGCCCAGGTCGCCGGCACCGGGGCGTCCGGCATCTTCGATGAGCACCTGCAGGCCGTGGTCGTCGAGGCGCAGCACCGGGTGGTGCGCCGGCTGGGGGGCTGCGTGTCGCGTGGTGTCGGACGCACCGCTGGACGCGCTGCCGGCCGCATCGTCCGACGACACCTCTGCGTTCGGCGTGCCGACCTCGATCCGTTCGCTGACCTGCTGGTAGTGCACCCGGTCGCCGGGGGAGAGCAGGGCCGGGTGCTCGGCGTCGGCGTCCCAGAAGGTTCGGGTGGTGGTGCCGAGCAGTTGCCAGCCGCCGGGCGAGGTCCGCGGGTAGACCGCGGAGAAGTCCCCGGCCAGCGCCACCGCCCCGTCCGGCACGGCTGCCCGCGGGGAGTCATGGCGAGGCACGTCGAGGGCGTGGGCGGGATCGGCCGGCACGCAGTAGGTGAAGCCGGGGGCGAACCCGCCGAAGGCCGCCGCCCAGGTCGTGGAGGTGTGCCAGTCGACCAGGGCGTCCGGCGACATCGCCAAGGAGGTGGCGAGCGATTCGAGGTCGGCCCCGTCGTAGTGCACCTCGACGGTGACGTCGCGTGGCGCGGTGGTCTTGGCGTCCGGCGGGACGAAATGGGGCAGGACGCCGCGGGCTTCCTCGGCGTCGGTGGCGGAGGCGAAGCGGACCAGCACAGTGCGGGCGGCGGCACCGACCTCGGTCTGGCCGGGAAGCGGGGCGGCGGAGAGTGCGGCATGCCAGGCCATCGCGGTGGGAAGGTCTGGCAGGTCAACCAGCAGATTGCGGGTGCCGACGCGGTGGACGGGGACGGGGGCTGGGGCCGGCCCAGTGGCGGACTCAGTGGCGGAGGCGGTCACAGGAAACTCTTGATCTCGATGCCGTCGGCGCGCAGAGCCTCGACGATGCTGCGGGTGAGGGCGACGGAGTCGGGGGAATCGCCGTGGACGCACACCGATTCGGCGTCCACCTTCACCACCGAGCCGTCGTGGGCGGTGATCGAGCCAGTCTCGGCGACCTGACGGACGCGGGCGGCGACGAACTCCGGGTCGGTGACCACGGCATTGGCCTGGGTGCGGGACACCAGGGTGCCGTCCGGGTTGTAGTTGCGGTCGGCGAAGGCCTCCCGGATCACGCGCAGGCCCTTGGTCTCGGCGACTTCCACGGCGACCCCGCCGGGCAGCAGCATGACTGCGATGTCGGAGGAGAAGGCGTGGATGCCGTCGATGATGGCGTGGGCCTGGTCAGTGTGGTGGACGATGGTGTTGTACATCGCTCCGTGCGGTTTCACGTAGGTCACCCGGGTGCCGTAGCGGCGAGCCAGGGCATCGAGTGCGCCGATCTGGTAGAGGACCTCGTCGGCGAGCTGGGCGGAGTCGATGTCCATGTTCGTCCGGCCGAAGTTCGCCGGGTCGTTGTATCCGATGTGGGCGCCGACGGAGACTCCGCGTTCGGCGGCGGCGCGGACGGTGGCGGCGATGGTGTGGGGTTCCCCGGCGTGAAAACCGGTGGCGACGTTGGCACTGGTGACCAGCTGGATCATGGCGTGGTCGTCGGCGACGGCGATGCCGTTGGTGGTCTCGCCCAGGTCGGCGTTGAGGTCGATGACGGGCATGGTTCCTCATCCTTTCGTGGATGGGTGCCATCGTACCGGAAGATTGTTGAACAATCTATGGGGGTTTCGGAAATATGTGGTATGGGTCACTATGGTGTCATGGATCCCGCACAGGGCCACCCCGCACAGAGTGACGCTGCGCCGATCGACGTGTCCGGATTCCTGCAGGAATACCTCCAGCTCAACCGCGATGCCCTGCTGTGGAAACTCGAGGGACTGAGCGATTACGACGCCCGGCGTCCGCTGACCCCCGCCGGCACCAACCTCGCCTGGCATACCGCGCATGTCAGATACGTGGGATGAATCGCTGGTCTTCCGGCCGGATCACAGCGATTCATCCCACGTATCTGACACGGCGGGGAAAGAGAGGCGAGGGTGAGGTGGGGAGAGACGAGAGAGGTGTCGGGGTCGATGTGGCGGCTTACTTGTCCAGCTCGAGCAGGTTGCGGCGGGTGGCCTGCACGTCCTCCAGACGGGGGAGCAGGTCGTCCAACCGCTTCCAGTCTGCCTCCGGGATCGCCCGCTCAGCCTCGGCGACCACCGAGCGGTCCTGGGTTCCCCAGGCGACCGGCATTGGGGAGATCTCCTGCCAGTGGTCCTGGTCGCGGGCGGTACGCAGCCCGACCACCGCCATCGATGGCACCCGCTCGCCGACCTTGCGCTGGATCCCCGGGATCGAGGTCACCGTCCGCAGCGCCAGGCCCGGACGTGACGGCGACCCACTACCGGCCACGGTGGTCTCCACCAGGGACATCAGCACCACGTCACGGGAGTTGACCTGCGCGATCACGGTGGGGGCCAGGTCATAGTTGTCGTAGTACTGCTGCGGGGAACCCAGCTGACGCGGCATCACCGGGATCATGATGAAGCACACCACTGCCATCACGCAGACCGCGATGCTCAGCATCACCGCCCACGGCTCTGCGACGACCAGGAACAGGATCAGTGCACCGATGACCAGCAGGCCGCCGAGGATCCCGGCGGACCACTGGAAGCGTCGGGCGTCGCGGAAGAACTCATTGTGCTTGCGGGCGAAGGCCTCGTCCACGGGGAAGTTGAAGCTGGTCACTGGTCTCTTCCGGTCCTTCTGGGGGAATCTCTCACGGGTCGGTCGACAATCTCTACAGGTCGATCTCTACAGGTCGGTCGACGAACCCTACAGGTCGATCGAATCGATGATGCGGTAGCCGTAGCCCTGCTCGGCGAGGAAACGCTGGCGGTGGGCGGCATAGTCGGCATCCAGTGTGTCACGGGCGATCACCGAGTAGAAAAACGCCGGGCCGCCGTCCGGCTTCGGACGCAGGATCCGCCCCAGGCGCTGTGCCTCCTCCTGCCTGGACCCGAAGGTGCCGGACACCTGGATCGCCATCGAGGCCCCCGGCAGGTCGATCGAGAAGTTCGCCACCTTCGACACGATCAGCACGCGCAGCTCGCCGGCGCGGAAAGCACCGTAGAGTTCCTCGCGCCGGTGGGTGGTGGTACGACCGTCGATGACCGGGGCGTCCAGCTCCTCACCGAGCTCCTCGAGCTGGTCGATGTAGGCGCCGATGACCAGCGTCGGCTCGTCCGGATGCTGGTCCAGGATCGTGCGCACCACCTTCGTCTTCGTCGGGGAGCACGCCGCCAGGCGGTACTTCTCGTTCTGCTCGGCGGTGGCGTAGACCATCCGCTCGGACTCGGTGAGCTGCACACGCACCTCGGTGCAGTCCGCCGGGGCGATCCAGCCCTGGGCCTCGATGTCCTTCCACGGGGCGTCGTAGCGCTTCGGGCCGATGAGGCTGAAGACGTCATCCTCCCGGCCGTCCTCCCGCACCAGCGTGGCGGTCAACCCCAGCCGACGCCGGGACTGCAGGTCACTGGTCATGCGGAACACCGGGGCGGGCAGCAGGTGAACCTCGTCGTAGATGATCAGCCCCCAGTCGCGGGAGTCGAACAGTTCCAGGGCACGGAACTCGCCCTTCGTCTTGCGGGTCACCACCTGGTAGGTGGCGATGGTGACCGGGCGGATCTCCTTCTTCTCCCCGGAGTACTCGCCGATCTCGTCCTCGGTGAGGGTGGTGCGGCGGACCAGCTCGTCCTTCCACTGGCGTCCGGCGACGGTGTTGGTCACCAGGATCAGCGTGGTGCTCTCCGCCTTCGCCATCGACGCCGCGCCCACCATCGTCTTGCCCGCGCCACAGGGCAGCACAACGACACCGGAGCCACCGGCCCAGAAGGAGTCCGCGGCCATCTCCTGGTAGTCGCGCAGCTCCCAGTTCTCGTTCTCGGTCGACAGTGCGATGGGGTGGGCTTCACCATCGACGTAGCCGGCGAGGTCCTCGGCCGGCCAACCGACCTTGATCAGTTCCTGCTTGATCCGGCCGCGCTCGGAGGGGTGCACGAGCACGGTGTCATCGTCGATGGGTGCGCCGAGCATCGGCTTGATCTTCTTGTGCCGCTGGATCTCGGCGAGCACCGCCGGATCCTTGGACTCCAGCACCAGCCCGTGTGCCGGGTGGCTGGCCAGCACCAGCCGACCGTAGCGGTCCATGGTCTCGGCGACGTCCACCAGCAGCGGCTGGGGGACCGGGAAGCGGGAGTAGGTCTCCAGGACGTGGACGACCTGCTCGGCGTCGTGCCCGGCAGCGCGTGCATTCCACAGGGCCAGCGGGGTGATCCGGTAGGTGTGGACGTGTTCCGGGGCGCGTTCCAGTTCGGCGAAGGGGGCGAGCGCATTGCGCGCCTCCTGCGCTTGTCGGTGTCCGATCTCCAGCAGGACGGTCTTGTCCGACTGGACGATCAACGGTCCGTCTCCCAGGGCCACGGTCAGTCTCCTCTCGGTGTGCTGATTGCAACCTGGCCATTCTACGCGGAGTTGCGGCGGATGGTTCAGGTGGTGACCGAGGCGACGCGGTGCGGCTGGATGCGCAGCGACTCGCCGCCGGACTCGGTGACGCCCACGATCGCCACCGGGCTCATCGTCACCACAGAAATCCACTCGCGGACCGCAGAGCCGGAGGCGTTGACGTAGTTGATCTGCACCTGCGTGCCCTGGTTGTAGGCCTGGCGTAGGACGGCCATGATCTCGTGCGGCTCGTGGACGGTCACCCCGTCACCGGTGGTGCCGGGCCCGCCGTAGGCGTCGTCGTCATGCTGCAGGGCACGCCGGAACGCTTCCACGGCACCAGCGAGCTGGTCGTCGACGACCTCGCGGGCGGCGTCCGGACGCTCCGGGTCCGGCACCAGGGACATGCCCGCGGTGGGGGAGGCGCCGCGTCCGACCGACACCGCGCCTGCAGCGCCGGTATCTCCGCCGACCCCGGCGACCTGCACGACCTGGCCGTCTTCCTCGAGTGCATCGAGCACCACCGAGAGCTGCGTGGAACTGACCGCGACCGTCGGCGCGACCAGGTGCAGGCCGACGTCCTCGGCAGCGGGACTGGCCATCAGGGTGGTCATCGTCTCGGCGTCCGGGGCGGTCAGCACGCTGGCGGCCGTGGTCGCCACGACCGGTTCCACACGCCGGTGGGTGCGGACGGTGTCTTCGACCAGGTAGGTCAGGGTCTGGGGGATCTCCGGGGCCATGCCGGACAGGAATCCGAGGATGTCACTGGAGGTCAGCCCGGCGTCCACGGCACGCTCCATGCTCTGCCGGGTCACCCGCCACACGCTCGCCATGCCGGTGGACTCCACCTCGGCGAACTGCCGCAGCATCAGTTCGGTCTCGGTGTCGAGCAGGCCGGGGGCGAGGATGGTCATGTCGCCCTGGATGATGAGCATCGACACCGGCGCGGGCAGGATCCGGGCGAGGTGGTCGGTCAGGACGTCCTCGCTGGTGGAGCTGGTGGCGGTGGTGGCGGAACAGCTGTCTGCACCGTCTACGTCGACGAGGGCCAGAGCGGCGGAGGACGCCGACCCCTCGGCGACCAGGCCGAGGGAGACGGCTTCGGCCACTGACTGGTCGAGGTCCTCCTGCTCGGTCACCGCCGCCACCGCCGGACGGATCCGCCACAGAGCGCTGGCGTAATCGGTGTCGGCGGCAATGGTCAGGGCCTCGGCGAGGACCCCGCGCAATGAGGCGAGCCTGGCGCGGTCGAGGGACCCCTCGAGCAGGTGGGCGTCCTGCGTCCCGGCACCATCGCACGGTGCGTGCTCACTGCGCGACCACCCGTCGACGAGCATCGCCCAGCGTCGGGACAACGGCGCGGCGATGAACCGGGCCCCCCGGTCGGTGACGGCCCACTGCTCGTCCGGGCCGGCGGCGTCCCGCGGGGTCGGCAGTGGGACGCCGCGTCCGATGAGGTCGGCGTGCTGGCACAGCACCAGCGTCTCCCGCACCGTCTCCGGTGACTGGTCCAGCGCCTTCGCCAGCCGGGTGATCTCCCGGACGCCGACACCGCCGGCGTTCAGCGGGCGCAGAGGGCAGCGTCCCATCTCCTCGAGGACCTCGGCGACGAGGCGGGCGGTGTCGACGATCCGGGACACGGCTGCGCCGTCGACCCGGTCGCGGGAGCTGTCGGACTCCGACACAGCGTTGGGGTCGGGGACGGGCCTGAAGTCACCGCCGGGGGAGGGGACGACCCGGTCGGCGATGGATGCGGCCACCCGCGGCGACAGTCGGGCGGTCTGGTCGTCGACCTGGTCGAGCAGTCCTGCGGCAATCATCTTCGCCAGCGGACGCTCCGGGTCGTTCAACGTGGCGGAATGGCCGATACCGCCGGAGGCCTCCAGGGTCTGCAACAGGCGACGTTGCCGCGCCGGGAGTTCGGCCAGGGTCCCCGCCAGATCCGCGGTGGGCACCGGGCAGCGGTAACCGTCGACGAGGACCCACGGGATGTCGGTGACCCCGGCGAACAGCGGGGGCATGTGGGAGGGGACCATTATCTGGCCGGGCGCCGCAGGGGGCGCGGCAGGGGTCGCCACGGAGGTCGGCGCAGGACCGGTGAGCGAGAGCTCCGGACCGAACACCAGCCCCCACCCGGCCAGCGAGTGGACGGTGGCGTCGATTGCCGAAGCGTCCGGACGGTGGGTGGCAGGCGTGCCGGCGAGGTCGAACAGTTCGTCTAGTTCGCCGACCAGATCCTCGCTGTTCACTGGGTCGACGGCGGCGCCGGCGATGACCAGTGCCTGCAGGACGGCCAGGTCCAGTGCGGTGAGTCGTCGCAGGGCGGCGATGTCGGTGACTGCGCCGAGGACGGCGGCCGAGGAACCCCGCGAGCCGCCGACCGACAGTCCGCCGGGATGGAATGCGCGGAGACGCCAGAGCAGGTCGACCAGGTCTCCGTCATTGTGGCGGGCGAGCCATTGGGAGTAGGTCGGGAAGGCGTCGGGCACGGTCGGGGCGCTGGGTGTCGGTTCGGCAGGCATAACAGACTGGGATTTTACCCGCACATGGGGCAGTAGGGGTATGCAATGTCCCTGCTGATGTCGCTGTCGGCGGCCTCGGTGTGGAATGATATGGGGTATGGCTGACAAGAAGAAGCACTACGTTGATCCGGGCTGGCCGCAGAACCTGCCCGAGGGTAAGCACGCGGTCACCGAGCTGGTCGCCGAGGACGCCGGCGCGCTGAGCCCCTACGGTGACGCGGAGTTCCCGATCCCCGCCGAGGAGCTCAACTACGTCCACCCCTACACGGTGATCAACAGGTAGGACGGGCCGCCCCACCCTGCCTGCCGCCCTACGTACTGCCCTACGTGGCATGGCCACCTTCACGGCATGCTGGCCTTCACAGCGCGGTCATGGTGGTTGGGCCGGTCAGGCACATTGACACACCCCCAGGAACGCTTTCAGACCGAGAGCGTTCCTGGGGGTGTGCTCGCGGCCTGCTCCTACTTTCTGGGCCCAGGCGGTCTTCACTGGATCGTCGGTGATGGCGCGGTGGCACTCCTCCGCTCATGCCGCGGCGAGGGGCGATGGGGGAGGAACAGGCACAGTGAGGGGAGAAAGGGAGGACCAGGCCGGGCACGTCGAGGGGCATCGCGCGAAGAAAAGGTCCCACTGTCAGCCGCGGTGCTGACAGGGGGACCTGTCTCATGTCCTGCGTTGTGCAGGGAGGCTCTGCTTAGCGCAGGGCGCCGGCGACGGCCTTGTAGTCGTCGGCAGCGTTCTCGAGCTGCTTGGTGGCGGCGTCGAGCTGGGTGGTGGCTGCACTGTAGTGGGTGTTCAGCTCGTGGCGGTTGCTCTCGTAGAGGTCGTGGAGCTCCTTCGGCACGGCGATCCCGGCGCCCTTGAGGTCCTTGACGATGCCGTCCCAGACAGCGTCGATGGCCAGGGCGTTGTCCTGCGAAGCCGGGGTGGAGGCCTGCTGTGCAGCCGGTGCCGGGGAGGCGGCGGGGGCGGAGCGCTGCTCGGCCGGGGAGTTCAGGCCCAGCTGGGCGGAGCAGGAGGGCCATGCGCCCCAGCCCTGGCCGGCGAGGACGCGCTCGGCGACGACGATCTGCTCTTCGCGGGAGGCCTGGTAAGCGTAGGGGGCGAACTCCTGGCCGCCGTAGCCGTTCCAGGTGCTCGGGGAGAACTGGAGGCCACCGTGGTAGCCGTTGCCGGTGTTGATGGACCAGTTTCCGCCGGACTCGCACTCTGCCAGGCGGTCCCAGTCGGAGTCCGGGGCGGCGTTCGCGGCCGGGGCGACTGCGGCGCCGAGGGCGAGTGCGGCCATGCCGGAGACGGCGAGGCGCTTAGTGGTGAACTTGCTGCTGCGGTTGCTGTGTCGTCCCATGTTGGGCTGTTTCCTTCCGGGGTCGATTCTCGCGTCGTTGTGAGACCGTGGATCTGACGTGTTCTGACTGTTCTCAAAAGTGTGGCGGACATCTGGCCGTCCGCCGCAGGTCTCACTGTTGCTGGGAACGACACTATCGGTTTGTCACGATTGAGTCACGCTGATTCGCCGAGATTGCCCGGTTACGGCCCGATCTGCTCTTTTGTGGGCCTGGCCACGATCTGACGGAAAATCGCGCTGTCCTGCATGTTATAGTTCCGTGCCTCGACCGTTACCGTTCCGTGACATTATGAATGTGACCTTCGTCACACTCTCCGAATATGTGGTTGATGTGACAGCTGTGGCTGCTGTGGGTAGTGGCTGCAGACCGTTCCTACGGGCCGTTGGCGCGGCTGACCACCCGTACGGGAAACGGCTATGATGGCATGTTCCCCGACCAAGGGTGCCCGATCAAGGGTGATAGTCGACAGCTGCAAGAAAGGACGGGCGGACACCATGCCCACCGGAAATGTGAAGTGGTACGACGCAGACCGAGGTTTCGGTTTCGTCTCCAACCCCGACGGAGAGGACGTGTACGTCGGGGCCTCCGTCCTGCCCCAGGGGGTCACCGACCTGGTGAGGGGACAGCGTCTGGAGTACGACTTCGCCGAGGCCAAGAAGGGTCCGCAGGCACTGCGTGTCACGGTGCTGGACGATGGGCCGGCCCCACGCGGCGATGGCCGTGGTGACCGGGGTGGACGACGTGGCGGTGCCCGTCGCTCCGAGGGAGCGAGCGGTCAGGGAGGGCACGGTGGCGGCCACCGCTACACCGCCGACCAGCTCCATGAACTGGTCCAGGACACCATCACCTTGCTGGAGGGACGGGTTCAGCCGTCGCTGGAGTCAGGACGCCGTCCCGACCGTAAGGAAGGACGCCAGGTCGCCGAGATCCTGCGGACCATCGCCCGCGAACTCGAGTAGCAGGATCCTGGGGGCGCTGGGAAAGAGGAGGGCGGCAAGCTCCCGGGGGGGGGGAAGGGGTCGGACGGGGCCTACCAGTCAGAGTCGGCGTCCCCGTCGGCCTCAGGTGACTCCGTCGGCTCCGCCGGCTCGACACCGGTGCTGAAGGCCCACACCACCCCGTAGGGCACTTCTTCACCGTCCTCCTCGCCGACGATCAGGCCATGGACCTCGACCACCGCCAACTGCGCGGTGCCCTTCCCGGTGACCTCCACCGAGCCGGGGATGGAGACCTCCGAGGTCTCGCCGGCAGCCCAGGTGTTCTCCGTGATGGCGTCCTCGTCATCGAAGACCTGCAGCACCGACCAGTCCCGGCTGGAGATCTCGTCGGGCACCTTCAGCGTGACCTCATCGTCCGGATCCAATGCGATGTCCACTGCCTCGCCCTCGTCGCATTCGCCCGAGAAACGCTGGCACACCTGGTACGGGGCATGCTCCTGCTCCTCGCCGTTGATCTCCACGGTCACCCGCAGATCCTCCGGCGCAGGACCGGGACGGCTGTCCATCCACCGCTGCACCCCCCACACCGCGGCGGCGACGACCAGCACCAGCACCACGATGGCACCGAAGGTCAGCAACTGGCGCCGTTGCGCGGCCTTGCGACGCTGTTTCTTCGTACTCCCCGTGGGCTTGTTCGCTCCGGGCTGCCCGGACGGGACGGTGCTCATGCGGAGATTCGCTCCTCAGTGGTCGGCAGTGACTGGCAGTGGTCGGCGCACGCCGATCTAGCGTCGGCGGACCCGCCCGATCAGCGCGCCCACGCCCACGCCACGTGCAGCGGCAATGACATTGACGTACATCACTGTACCGGCGACGGCCAGTGCGGCCATACCGACCGTCAGCTCCGGGGGAATCAGGATGCCCATCGTCCCGCCGAACACCCATGCCAGCTGCAGTGACGTCTCGGAAATGCCGAACGCCGAGGCATGCGCGGAGGCGGGCAGTTCCGACTGGATCGCCGCGTCGAGACAGACCTTCGACATCGCCGAGCCCACCGACAGCACCGCGGTGGCCAGCGCGGCAGTCGGCACACCGTCCCAGATAGCGGCACCCACGACCGTGAGGATCGACAAGGCGCCCAGGAACAGGACGGTCACCTGCGGTCGGCTGAAGTGGATCCGCGAACCCAGGGCATTGCCCAGGAACGTTCCCACACCTCCGGCGGCTCCCACGGCGGCGAGGATCGTCAACTGCTCGAGCCCGGAGAGCTCGCTGGACGACTTCGCCACGAAAGCGATGTAGATCGTCATGAATCCGGTGCCGCAGCGCTGAAGGGCGGTACCCCACATGCAGGTCCGGGCGGCGTCCGGGAAACGCACCCGGATCGACTGCTTCCAGGAGTTCAGCATCTGGTTCCGGCGGGACGCACCACGGCTGGACGCCTTCCCCAACGCCACCGTCGGTGCCGTCGGCGCACTAGCCGTGTCGGGGGAGTCGGACGCCGCCACTGCGTCGGGAGCCTCGGGGGCGCTAGGCGCGCCGTGGGCCGCGGGGGCGTCGTGGGAGTCGGGGGCGTCGGACGCGGCGACGCCTCCGTTCTCCGGCAGGAAGGGGCTCACCGACACCTCGTCCTCACCACGCTCAGCGGTGGCAGGGATCAGCGCACAGCCGTAGATCCCGGCCAGCGCGACCACCATGAGCAGCCACAGTGCCGCCTGGGGATCTGCCACGAAGGAGATCGCCGCCGCCAATGCACCGGCCACGATCGAACCGCCTATGTGCCCGGCGATCGTCAGCCGGGCATTCGCCCGCACCAGGTCGAGCCCCTCAGGGGCCACACGTGGGGTGACCGAGGATTTCAGCACCCCGTAGGACTTACTGAGCACCAGCATGCCGAGCGCGGCGGGGTAGAGCACCAGCGAGTCAAAATTCTGCAGCAGTACTGCAGCCAGAACGACCCGGCCAGCGAAGGTCAATGACAACGCCAGTCGGCGTCCGGTCCGGATCCGGTCCAATGCCGGGCCGATGAACGGTGCCAGCAGCGCAAATGGGGCAATGGTGACCAACAGATACGCCGCCACCGAGGTCCGGGACTCCGCCTCGGCCGCAGAGAAGAACAAGGTACCGGCCAGGGAGACGGCGAGCACGGCATCCACCGCGAAATTGGCGATCGAGGTCCACATCAGGGCGGTCAGCCCTGACTCGCGGGCACCGCCGGCACCCATCAACCCGTAGACCCGGTTGGCGATCTTCGCCGCTACCCCGGGCCGGTAACCGCGGTCACTCTTCGCCAACGCGCACCTCGTAGATCGTGTCCCACAGCTTGCCGGTGAGATAGAAGGTGTCGTCCTGCTCCGGGATGGCGGCGATGCCGTTGAGCACGTCAGCCCCGTCCGCCTGCCCGGCCGGCAGATCGACGTCCAACACCCCGGTGACCTCCCCGGAGTTCGGGTCGATGCGCAGGATCCGGTCCTCGTGCCAGACATTGGCCCACACCGAGCCGCCCGCACACTCCAGCTCGTTGATCTCGTCGACCGACTCACCGTCGAGGGTGACCGACACCTCGCCGGTCGGCTCGAAGGTGTCCGCATCGCGGAAGGTCAGGGCGTCCGAACCGTCCGACATCACCAAGCGCTCACCGTCGGAGCAGATCCCCCACCCCTCGCCGTCATAGGACGCCTCGCCGGTGACCTCCAGGGTCTCGGCGTCGCGCTGGAAGGCGACGCCTTCCTTCCACGTCAACTGCCACACGGTGTCCTCGTGCAGGGTGACCCCCTCACCGAAGTACTTCTCCGCAAGGTCGTCGCTGACCGTCGGGTTCGTGGCGTCCTGCACCGGGGCACGGTAGATCCGGGACTCCCCGTTGAGCCCGGTGCCGACCAACAGGTCACCCTCCGGCATGACCTCCAGACCCTGAGTGAAGGCTGTGCTGTCAAAGTCGTGCTCGTCGAGGATCTCGGCGCTGAGCACCGTCGTGTCCCCGGTGACGGCGGCGTCACCTCCACTGTCCCCGCAGGCGGGGAGGGTGGACACCAGCAGTCCACCGACGACAACGGCGGACAGGGTGCGCACCCGAAAAGGAGAAGACTGCATGCCCCTATGCTGCCACAAGCGACGGTTTCAGTTGCGCAGTATCCCCCGGGGTGGAAATGTCTGTATCCATGCCTGAAACAGCCGGCGGGACGAGCGCCGATCACCAGCAGAAAACCTCCGGGGACGCGACGAGTCAGCTCAGCGCCATCGACCGGTTCTTCCACATCACCGAGCGACGCTCCACCGTGGGTACCGAAGTGCGCGCCGGTGTGGTCACGTTCTTCGCGATGGCCTACATCATCATCCTCAACCCGTTGATCCTCGGCACCGTCGAGGACGTCAACGGTGATGTCCTCGGCACCTCCCGGGTGGCTGCGGTGACGGCCCTGGCCGCCGGTGTGATGACCATCGCCTTCGGTATCTTCGCCCGCTACCCCTTCGGCATCGCCGCAGGTCTGGGTATCAACACACTGGTGGCGGTCACCTTCGTCGCCACCGAGGGACTGACCTGGCCGCAGGCGATGGGCCTGGTCGTGATCGACGGCATCATCATCGTGCTGCTCGCGGTCACCGGTTTCCGTGAAGCCGTGTTCAACGCCATCCCGAACTACATGAAAGCGGCGATCAGTGTCGGTATCGGCATGTTCATCGCCATGGTCGGTGTCGTCGACTCCGGTTTCGTCACCCGAGTTCCGGACGCTGCGAACACCACCGTGCCCGTCACCCTCGGCGACGGCGGGTCGCTGGCGTCCTGGCCGACGGTGATCTTCGTCGCCGGCCTGCTGATCTGCAGCATCCTGGTCGCCAAGAAGGTGCGCGGCGGGCTGTTCATCGGCATCATCGCCACCACCGTCCTCGCCATGATCCTGCAGGCTGTCGCCGGGCCCTTCGACAGCGAAGCCGGCAAGGGCTGGGCGATGGCCACCCCGGAGATCCCCGACTCCCTCGGCAGCGTGCCGGACCTGAGTCTGGTCGGAGCCGTGGACATCTTCGGCGGATTCGCACAGGTCGGCGCCCTGTCCGCCTGCCTGCTGATCTTCACCCTGGTGCTGGCGAACTTCTTCGACGCCATGGGCACGATGACCGCACTGGGTAAGCAGGCCCAGCTGGTCGACAAGCAGGGAAACCTGCCGAACCTGCGCACCGCCCTGATCGTAGAGGGTGCCGGCGCGGTCGTCGGTGGCTCGGTGTCCGCCTCGTCCAACACGGTCTTCGTCGACTCCGCCGCCGGTATCGGCGACGGTGCCCGCACCGGCCTGGCGAACGTGGTCACCGGCCTGATCTTCCTGGCCGCCATGTTCCTCACCCCGCTGTACTCCGTGGTGCCGATCGAGGCCGCCGGCCCGGTGCTGGTCGTCGTCGGTGCGATGATGATGGCGCAGATCACCGACATCGACTTCACCAAGCTCGAGATCGCGCTGCCGGCGTTCCTGACCATCGTGATCATGCCGTACACCTACTCCATCGCCAACGGCATCGGCATGGGCTTCATCGCCTGTGCGGTGATGTACCTGGTCACCGGCAAGGGCAAGCAGCTGCACTGGCTGATGTACCTGGTCGCGGCGCTGTTCGTGGCGTACTTCGGCATTGACCCGATCATGGACGCGATCGGCTGATCCCGGTGACTCCTGTGCCTCCCGTGAATCCTGTGATCCGCATCGACGACGCCGCCGACCCCCGCCTGGACGACGTCCGTGACCTGAACTCCTCCGACCGACGTCCCGACCTTCCCGGGGGCAAGGGCCTGGTCATCGCTGAGGGAAACCTGGTGGTGCCCCGGCTGGCGACCTCGCGCTACCCGGTGCGGTGTGTGGTGGGCTTCGCCCACCGGTTGGAGCAGTTGCAGGACGCCGCGGCTGATGACGCCGCACTCGCCGCGGGGTTGGGCGGCGTGCCGTTCTACGAGGTGAGCAGGGAGGTGCTCGCCGAGGTCGCCGGGTTCGACATGCACCGTGGCCTGGTCGCCGCCGCCGACCGGGTTGCGGAACTTGAGGCCACGGAGGTGTTGGACGCTCTGGCGTCGGACGAGAACTCCCGGGTGATCGCGGTGCTAGAGGGGGTCGGCGACCACGAGAACATCGGGGCGCTGTTCCGCAACGCCGCGGGTCTCGGGGTGGGGGCCGTCCTGCTGGGGGCGGGATGTGCCGACCCGCTGTACCGCCGGGTGGTGCGGGTGTCGATGGGGCATGTATTGCGCGTCCCGTTCGCGCATCTGGGGGACCGGCCGACGACCTGGCAGCGCGGCCTGGCTGATCTGCAGGAGCGTGGCTACCGGGTGGTGGCGATGACCCCGAACACCGACACTACCCTGGCCGAGGCCGTCGCCGGGGCGGACAAGGTCGCGGTGATGGTCGGGGCCGAGGGGCCCGGGCTGACCGAGCATGCGATGCGTGCCGCCGACGTCCGGGCAAAGATCCCGATGTCGCCGGGCACGGATTCGCTCAATGTGGCGACCTCTGCGGCGATCGGTTTCTACGCCGCCCAGTATTAGGTGCCAGTGCTAGCGTCCGGTGTTGCGAGCGCGGCGCCGGACTTCGTCGCCGATCCGGTTCGCCCCGGTGCGCAGGAACTTCGCGCTGGCACGGACGCCGTTGCCGACCCCGGTGAACACCGACCCCGCCGCACTGCGCAGCAGTTCACCGGTGTCGCGGCTGGAGGGGTCCTTCGCCTCGGCGTAGTCGTCGTAGACGTCGTAGTCGGCCCCGTCGCCGGCCGCCCCAGATGCCGACGCAGATCCCCACCCCGCCGCTGATGTGGTGGCGGTGGGACGGCCCGCCGGGCGGGAGCGCTGGGCCGGGCGTCCGTCCACCGCGAAGGCGGACACCGGGATGTCCAGGCCGTCCCGCGCCACCCGGAAACCCAGCCAGTGGCCGATGGCGGCGTCCCCCATCTTGCCGGGGATGAACGGCAGCTGGATGCCGGTGGTCTCCTCGTTGCCCTCCCAGAACGGTGCCTCGAAGGAGTCCGGCAGGCCGGTGTCCTCGTAGACGGTTTCCCGGGTCGCCGTGAACGCCCGCTTCAGCGTGCCGCCGGACCAGTGCGCGAAACCGCCGAGGCCGGAGGGGTCGTCCGGCGTGCGGCAGGTGGCGTAGATGTCCGCGGCGGCGACGAGTCCCAGGTAGGGTGCCGGAATCTCCGAGAGTTTGGTCAGCCCGGGGATCACGGTCTGCACGACCGACAGGCCTGCGTAGCCGCCGATGTAGAACTCGTCCGGGCTCGGAGGGGTGGAGCGGTTCATGTCGAAGTCGCCGATGTGCACCGGGGCGGAGAAACCGGCGTCCGGTAGTTCCACGGCCAGCTGGGCGAGGTACTTTCGAGCGAAACCACGGTCGGCGGCGGGCTCGGCGGTCAGCACGTCCCGGGGGACGGCGGCGGTGACGAACCACATGGTGGTGATGGTCGTCGACGACGACCCGGCGGAGGCTCCCACCGGCTACTTCTTCCGGTTCCGGCCGTTGGCGCGCGGGTTGGTGCGCACGCCGAGCAGGACGTCCTCCCAATGCGGGGTGACCGCCTGCTTCTTGCGGCGGGGACGACCGTCCTCGGCATGATCGGCCCGGTCTGTGCGGTCGCCGAAGAGGTCGACGGGGGCGTTGGCCTGATCATCAGCGGCCGGGTCGGCCGCAGCGTCCCCGCCGGCGCCGGTGTTCGTATCGCTGTCTGCGTTGTTGCCCGGGTCGTCCTGGGAGGGGGCAGGTTCGCCCCAGCCCGCGGCGGCTGCGGCCTCTGCTGCGGCGGCACCGGGATCATCGCCACCGTAGGGCTCCTCACCGGAGTCCTGGCGACTGGCGGGGATCAGGGGGGAGACGGTGCGCACCGGACGCTCGAACCGGGGGTCGATGAGGTCGGAGGCCACCGAGTTCACCGGCACCGCCGTCGCAGGGTCCTGGTCGGCCGGGATGTAGCGGAAGTCCGCGATGAACCGGGTCGCCCCCGGCCGGTTGCCCTTCGCCCAGGACACCGAGACGACCCAGTGGTCGGAGTTGTCCATCGCCGCAGTCCACGTCGAGGCGCGCAGGCTTTCGCCGCGGGCGCCGAAGGCGGTGGCCAGGACCTCGCGCAGGGGCTGGTCGGCCGGGCCGTCCGAACGCACCGGGTAGGCGTCCCGGGCGAGCTCGGCGATGCGGGCACGCTCCATGTCGATCGGCGCGGCGTAGGGGCGGACACGGCGCTCCTCCATGCCGGTGGCGGCGATGATCTGCTCGACCGTCTCGCCGTGGCGGATCCGGTCCTGGATCTCGCGGGGGCGCAGGTGGATCCGCTCCTTGTGCGGCACGTTCTCGGCCGGGGTGCTGGTTGCGCTCAACGCGTCCCCGGCAGGCCTGTCCCCGTGTGCCTCGACTGCGACGTCCTCGCCATCACTGTCATTGCCGTCCTCGACAACGCCTGCGCTGCCTGCGCTGCCTGCGCTGCCTGCGCTGCCTGCGTTGTCTGTGCTGACAGCGGCTGCGGCATCCTGTGCTGTCTGGTCGGTGGCCGCTGAGACTTTGGTAGTGGGCCCGGTGTCGGACGGGGCATCCTGGGCGGAGAGTTCCACGGCGATGTCCAGGAACTCTGTCAGCTCGTCGGTGACGGCCAGGAAGAACTCCTGGTCGCCGTCGACGGCGCGGAGCACCAGGGATGAGGGGTCGCTGTCGTCCTGGACGAACTGCAGTTCCTGCATCGGTGACCTCCGTGACTTCATGCTGTGGTGATTACGGCAACTGTAGCGCAGAAACAGGTGGTCGCGCTGTAGCGACGTGGGGCGCCGGTAGCTCCCGGTAGCTCCCGGTCGCATGTAGCCACGCACCCGAAACACGATGCTCCCACACAGCCACGACCCAAATGACCATGCCCCCAGGTACGGTTTCGCGCGGAAAACGTACCTGGGGGCATGGTTATTCTGCAGGCGGTGGAGTGACCGGCGGCCACTCGGGCGGATGCACCGGCTCCACCCCGCCCGGCGGCTCCTACTTGGTGGCGATGCCGGAGTCCAGGATGTGGTCGATCGCCTTGGTCAGGGTGTGCACGTCGTCCGGCTCGATGGCCGGGAACATGCCGATGCGCAGCTGGTTGCGGCCCAGCTTGCGGTAGGGCTCGGTGTCCAGGACACCGTTGGCGCGCAGGGTCTTGGCGATGACGTCGGCGTCGATGGAGTCGTCGAAGTCGATCGTGCCGACGACCAGCGAACGGCTGGCGGCGTCGGTAACGAACGGGGAGGTCTCGGCGCGGGACTCGGCCCAGTTGTAGAGGGTCGAGGAGGACTCCGAGGTGCGGGCGACCATGCCGTCCAGACCACCGTTGTCGTTCATCCACTTGACCTGGTTGTCCAGCATCAGCAGCGTGGCGACGGCCGGGGTGTTGTAGGTCTGGTTCTTGCGCGAGTTGTCCACGGCGGTCTTCAGGTCCAGGAAGGCCGGGATGTAGCGGTCGGTGGCGGCGATCTCCTCGACACGCTCCAGGGCGGCCGGGGAGAAGGCGGCGAACCACAGGCCACCGTCCGAGGCGAAGCACTTCTGCGGGGAGAAGTAGTAGACGTCGGTCTCGGCGATGTCGACGGGCAGGCCGCCAGCGCCGGAGGTGGCGTCGATGGCGACCAGGGCGTCGGTCTTCGGGCGGGCGACCTGGACCATTGCGCCGGTGGAGGTCTCGTTGTGGGCCCAGCCGACAAGGTCGGCGTCCGAACCGTCGAGGGCGCTGGGGGACGGGGCGGTGCCCGGCTCGTTGGCGATGACCTCCGGGGCGTCCAGCCACGGGGCCTTCTTGGAGACGGTGGCGAACTTGCCGGAGAACTCGCCGTAGGTCAGGTGCGCGGACTTGTTGCGGATCAGGCCGAAGGACGCGGAGTCCCAGAACGCCGTCGCCCCACCGAGGGAGGTGATGATCTCGTAGCCCTCGGGCAGGTTGAACAGGTCGGCGAGGCCCTCACGGACCGAGCCGACGAGGTTCTTCACCGCCGGCTGGCGGTGGGAGGTGCCGATGACGTCGCTGCCGCCGGCGACGATCGCCTCCAGCTGTGCGGGACGTACCTTCGAGGGGCCGCAGCCGAAACGGCCGTCGGAGGGGAGGAGGTTCTCGGGCAGGGTGGGGAACTGGTCGCTCATGATCGTGGGTACTCTTCTAGTCCTTGTTCGTAGGGGTTCCTAGTGAGCCGAGTCGGGAGCATGCCGCCGTCGGGGTGGAACTGGTACGTCGGACAGCCTAGTCCCTCGCCCGCTGTCAGTGGAACACCTTGTCCCAACCTGCGGGAAGTTGGGGGTCCGAAGGGGTTGTCAGTGGGACATTGGGGGTGAAAAAAGGGGACACCGTACGACCCTACTGTGTTGCCCGGCCCGCCCATTCGGTAGAGTGTGTCCTATCCCACGATCTCACGGTTTACTGAGCCTACATGTCGGCGCAGGCCGGACGGGTCGATGCGGGCTTCAGGCAGGCTCACCCCCGCCTGTGGACACAACCGAAAGCACCGAAGCACCTGAATTACGAAAGGGATGTCAATGGCTTCCGACAACCAGGACAAGGCCGTTCTCCACTACCCCGGTGGTGAGTACGAGATGCCGATCGTTGAGGCGAAGGAGGGTAACTCCGGATTCGCGCTGGGCAAGCTGCTCGCCGAGACCGGTATGACCACGATCGACCCGGGCTACGTGAACACCGGGTCCACCTTCTCCGAGATCACCTACATCGACGGCGACGCTGGAATCCTGCGTTACCGCGGCTACGACATCGCCGATCTGGCCAACAACGCCACCTTCAACGAGGTGAGCTACCTGCTGATCAACGGTGAGCTCCCGAACGAGACCCAGCTCAACGAGTTCAACGACAACATCCGCAAGCACACCCTGCTGGATGAGGACTTCAAGAGCCAGTTCAAGATCTTCCCGCGCGATGCGCACCCGATGAACGTCCTGGCATCCTCGGTCAACATTCTCGCCACCTACTACGAGAACGAGCTCGACCCGCTGAACAAGGACTTCCAGCTGAAGAACACCTACCGCCTCATGGCGAAGGTTCCGATGCTGGCCGCCTACGCCTACCGTGCGTCCAAGGGCAAGCCCTACATGTACCCGGACAACTCCCTCAACGCGCGCCAGAAC
>DHCFJ07801__coassemble_1723_pt1 | contig 27259 bp, 18 predicted proteins | sample DHCFJ07801__metabat2_low_PE_008 | metagenome-assembled genome bin DHCFJ07801
GGGCTCACCACCGGGGCCACCGGGGCCACCTGCGCCACCCTCGCCTCCACCGTCAGGGGCCGCCCCGCCGGTCGGCTCGGTCGTGGTGTCGACCCGGACGGTGAGCGATGCGGTGAAACCGGAGTCGATGTCACCGGCCATGGTGGCCATCTGCAGCTCCCCACCGTCATCGCCGAAGACGTTGTCGGAGTCGAGGGTGACCTGCGCGAGGTTCTCGGTGGAGCCCTCGTAGGTGTCGAGCTCGTAGACCTCGGTGACGACGTCCTCCGGCAGCGCAAGCTGCGAGGTGGAGATCGCGTTCTCCGCGTCGTCGATCGAGTCGATGTCGGGGTAGACCTCGAAGTGGATGTGCGGCCAGCGTCCCGTGTAGCAGGCGGGGACGATGGAGGTATAGGTGACCTGGCCGTTCGCGTCGGCGACTTGCACTCCGCGCAGCCAGGTGGCGTCCTCCACGCCCTCGGAGTACATGGAGTAGCGCCCCTCGGCATCGCAGTGCCAGGCGTAGACGGCCACGCCCTCGAAGGGCGCGTCGTCATTATCCATGTCGGTGATGGTGAGGGTGAACTCCAGCGGCACGCCGTCGACCGGGTCGTCTTCCCCGATGCTGGAGCGGATATCGCTGCGTTCGATGCCGGACTCCTCCAGGATGTCCGGCCCGTTCGAGCCGTCTGCCGGGTACGGGCCGGCGGTCTCGTCCGGGATCTCGCCGGACGGCAGGTCGCCGGACGCTGCGGCGGCGGTGCTGTCGGCGGTGGAGGAGGCTGCGCTGCTGGACCCGTCGGTCGAGCAGGCGACCAGTGCCAGCGAGCCGACACCGGCGGCGCCGACGCCGAGGAAGACTCGGCGGCTCATGAGGGTCTTGACGTCGAAGCTGACGCCCTGGTCGACGACCTCCTCGTCGGGGCGGTCGAGCAGACGGCCTTCGTAGGCCGGCCCGTCGGGGGTCTGGGTGGGTTCCGGGACTCCGGTTGCCATGATTCTTCTCCTTGGCTGGTGGTGGCCGGTGTGTGGTCCTGCCGGCCCTGCGGTTGTGACACCTATGAGTCTTCCGCCCGACCCCACCTGTCCGCGTCCCCCAGACGCAGACACCTTGCGTACCGCATCTGCGGTACGCCCCCTACTCCCCCGTACTCCCCTTACTTTCCGGACGCCCCGTTTTCGCCGTGCTACTTCACCTTGCCGACCAACTGCTCCCACAATTCGAGATCGAACCTGGTCGGCGAGACGTAGACCATGTGCCGGACCGCGTTGTCGAGCTTGCCTCGCCACACCCGCAGCGCAGTTTCCTTGCCGGACTCACCGGACATCAGCGCATCGAGTAGGGAGCGGTCATCGCTGACGATGCGCTGCACCGCCGGGGTGTAGTCCAGCTGCAGCACCGAGATGAACATGCGGAGACGCAGCGTGAGCTGGTGGAAGATGCGGGAAGACTGCGGCAGGCCGCTGGCGTCGGCCAGGGTCTGCTGGAAATGCAGGTCCGCCTGGTCCACGTCAGCCGCCGTGCCCTGTTCGGCGGCGGCGACCACACCGCGTAGCGCCAGTTGGGACGCCAACAGGTGGTGCCGGGAGCGGGCTGTGCAGGCCCGCAGGATCACCCGGCCGACCTGGAGGCGGGCGGCGTACAGGTCGATGATGTCCTTGCCGGTGACCAACGGCAGGGCGAAAGAACCTCCGGAGGTGGTGAGCAGACCGTCGTCGACCATGCGCCGCATCGCGGAGCGGACCGCAGAGACCGGGATGTCCATGTGTTGGGCGAGCCGGGGGCTCGTGACCCGGTCTCCTGCCTGGTAGCCGGCGTTCATGATCTCCTTGCGCAGGGCAATGGCGATCTGCTCGGTGACCGAGATTTCGTTCTGCAAATGTCTCGGTGTTGTGTCCATCCTGGCGTTGGTCGGGGGAGGATACTCCGCCAGGGATAAGTAATTCGAGTCAAAATCCGCATCGCTTCGCCGGGTACGCCGTGCGTCGGATGAGGTATCAGGTGCAGAGCCAGAGGCAGTACCGGACGCCGCGTCCTCCTCCCCGATGGACCGGGTGCGGGGCACCGTACGCTGCCACTGCACCCCGTGCAGTCCACGTCCCACCGCACCGGACAGTCGGGCCAGCAGATCACCGGGAATGGCGTCCACCGACGCGGCGCAGGAATCCAGTACCGCAGAAACCTGTGCCAGGAATGCATCCCACCCCTGCCCGCCGGGCTCCCAGATCACCCGCAGCACCCCGGCCGGGAGAGGATCGTCCCCGGCGTCGAACGCTGCCTGCCGCTGCGGCCAGCCGGACACCCCGGAAACCCGCAGCACCGCCATCACCGCCGCCGCACGACGTGCCGAGGCCTGCCGTTCACCGTGAACCTCCCGTCCACCCTGCTCGAACAGGATCGTCAGCCGCGGGTACTCCACCCGGAACTCCCGGACCCGGAGGTTGCGCGGGTTCTCGGTCTCGGCCCGCGCCACAACCGGCAGCCGCACATCGGCGGTCGCGGCGCCCTCGGCAACCCCGGCGTTCGCCGCAGCTCCGGCGGCCCCGGAAGCCGCGGGACCGGCACCGGAACGGATCCGGCGCATCGCCCGGCTCACCACCGGCTGACTCAACCCGGTCATCAGCGCGATGCGTCGGGAGGAGTAGTCGCGTCCGCCCACTCTCGGGCCGGCGGTGGCGAGCACGCCGGCGACGATGTCGTCCGCAGCGTCCTGAATCCGTGGTCGGCCCCGCCGCAGAAGCGGTGACTCCCCCGGCATGCCCACAGCCCGGACTGCCGCTGCGTCACCAGTCGGATTGCTGTCAGTCATGCCCACCATGCTCCCACAATTGTCGAACAATCCCAGCATTTCTGACTCAAACAAGACCTGTCATCGGAATCACCCCTTTCCCCTTCGGACTGACCACAACCAGACTGGTCGGACAAGAGACGCAACGGACAACGTTACGACTACGCGCACCCGAGGAGGACCCCATCGTGATCACCGACAACCGCACCCCCGACACCACTCATCTCACCGAACTGGCCGAGGCCGCTGTCGACAAGGTCGTCGCCTGGCTGAAGGCCAGCCAGTCTGCCGCGGGCACCAAGGGCGCCAAGAAGCACGCCAACCCCGCCGCCGAGCGCCTGGCCGCAGTGCTGTCCGACCCCAACGGTCTCGACTTCACCGTCGGCTTCGTCGACCGTGTGGTGCGCACCGAGGACCGCAAGGCCGCCGCGCGAGCCCTCGCCGAACTCGGCAACATCACGCCCGCCACCCTCGGCGCCCTGGACCGTGCCCAGATCATGATGGGCTCCAAGTTGGGAACCACCTTCCCCGACATCGTCGTGCCCGTCGCCCAGCAGCGCATCCGCGGCATGGTCGGCCACATGATCGTCGACGCCCGCGAGAACAAGTTCGGCAAAGCCGTCGCCGAACTCACCGCTGGCGGACACCGCCTGAACATCAACCTCCTCGGCGAAGCCGTCCTCGGCGAGACGGAGGCCGACAAGCACCTCGAGGACACCCGCCGACTCCTCGCCCGCGACGACGTCGACTACGTCTCAATCAAGGTCTCCTCCATCTCCTCCCAGCTGTCCATGTGGGGCTTCAACGACACCGTCGACTACGTCGTCGAACGCCTCACCCCGCTGTACCTCGAGGCCGCCAAGGCCCCGGCCGGCTCCAAGTTCATCAACCTGGACATGGAGGAGTACAACGACCTGAAACTCACCATCGCCGTCTTCCGTCGCCTGCTGAGCCTCCCGGAGACCAAGAACCTCGAGGCCGGCATCGTCCTGCAGGCCTACCTCCCCGACGCCCTCGGCGCCCTCCAGGAGCTCTCCGCCTTCGGCAACGAACGTGTCGACAACGGCGGCGCGGGCATCAAGGTCCGCCTGGTCAAGGGCGCGAACCTCGCCATGGAGACCGTCCACGCCGAGGTCGCCGACTGGCCCGTCACCACCTGCGAGTCCAAGCAGGCCACCGACGCCAACTACAAGCTGGTGCTGCACTGGGCACTGCAGCCGGAGAACATGCGAGGACTGCGCCTGGGCATCGCCGGCCACAACCTCTTCGACATCGCCTTCGGTCACCTGCTCTCCGTCGAACGCGGCGTCACCGACCGGGTCGAGTTCGAGATGCTGCAGGGCATGGCCACCGAGCAGGCCGAGGCCGTCAGTGACGATGTCGGACAGCTGCTGCTCTACGTCCCCGCCGTGCGCCCCCAGGAGTTCGACGCCGCGATCTCCTACCTGGTGCGCCGCCTGGAGGAGAACTCCTCCAGCGCCAACTTCATGTCCGGCATCTTCGACCTGGCCCCCGGCAACGAGATCTTCACCCGCGAGGCCGAGCGCTTCCGCGCCTCCCTCAAAGACCTCACCGCCATCCTCGAGGCCAACGGCCACACCGCCCCGGCAGCCAACCACCAGCAGGACCGCAGCGCCGAGGTCGAACCGTCCTCCGACGAGCTCGCCGCGTCCTACACCCCCGAGAACGGCGGCATCCCCGGCTTCGTCAACGAGCCGGACACCAACCCCGCCCTGACCGCCAACCAGAAGTGGGCCGCCGACGCCATCGCCACCTCCGCGCAGGACGGCTGGATCGACGCACAGCTCAGCCCCCGTATCATCGGCAACGACGAGATCGACACCCTCGTCGCCGACACCCACAACGCCGCCGCCGACTGGGCCGCCCGCCCGGCCGCCGAGCGCGCCGCGATCCTCTACCGCACCGCCGACATCCTCGCCGCCCGCCGCGGCCACCTGGTGTCCATCGCCGCCGCCGAGGTGGGCAAGGCCGTGTCGCAGTCGGACGCCGAGATCTCCGAGGCCATCGACTTCGCCCGCTACTACGCCAACCTCGCGATGGAACTCGAGGACATCGAGTCGGCTGACGGTGTGCGCTTCAGCCCGGACAAGGTCGTGCTGGTCACCCCGCCGTGGAACTTCCCGCTGGCCATCCCCGCCGGCGGCACCTTCGCTGCCCTGGCCGCCGGTGCCGCGGTGATCCACAAGCCCTCCAAGCCCACCCCGCACTGCTCCATGGCCATCATCAAGGCCGCCTGGGACGCCGGAGTCCCGCGCGAGGTGCTGCACGGTGTGTACCCCGCCGACCGCGGTGCAGGACGCACCCTGGTCAGCCACCCCTCGGTCGACCGCGTGATCCTCACCGGCGCCTCCGAGACCGCCGCGATGTTCGAGTCCTGGCGTCCCGAGCTGGTCATCAACGCCGAGACCTCCGGCAAGAACGGCATCATCGTCACCCCCTCGGCCGACCGCGACCTCGCCGTGGCCGACCTGGTGTACTCCGCCTTCGGCCACGCCGGCCAGAAGTGCTCCGCGGCATCGTTGGGCATCCTCGTCGGCTCCGTCTACGACTCCAAGCGCTTCCGCCGCCAGCTGCTGGACGCCGCCTCCTCGATGATCGTCGACTGGCCGACCAACATGCGTGCCGAGATGGGCCCGCTCACCGAGCTGCCCTCCGACAAGCTGGAGCGTGCCCTGACCACCCTGGAGCCCGGCGAGTCCTGGCTGCTGAAGCCCAAGCAGCTGGACGACTCCGGTCGCCTGTGGACCCCCGGAATCAAGGAGGGCGTGAAGCCCGGCTCCTTCTTCCACCTCACCGAGGTCTTCGGACCGGTGCTCGGCCTGATGCGCGCCAAGGACCTGGACGAGGCCCTGGAGCTGCAGAACGCCACCGACTTCGGCCTAACCGGCGGTATCCACAGCCTCGACACCCACGAGGTGCGGCAGTGGGTCGACGAGATCGAGGTCGGCAACGCCTACGTCAACCGCGGCATCACCGGCGCGATCGTGCAGCGCCAGTCCTTCGGCGGCTGGAAGCAGTCCTCGGTGGGCCTGGGTTCCAAGGCCGGTGGCCCGAACTACGTCATGCTGATGGGCCGCTGGAGCAACGCCGCGGGTGCCGGCGCCGCTGACACCGATCCCACCGCCGTGGTGGAGACCGGGTCCCCGGCCGTCGACGGCTACATCGCCGAGCTGCGGTCCTCCTCCACCGTGTCCGAGTCCGAGGCCGGCTGGCTCTCGAAGGCCGGCCAGTCCGACGGTCGGGCCTGGGAGTCCGAGTTCGGCTCCCCGCGTGACCTCACCGGGCTGACCGCGGAGGCGAACATCTTCCGCTACCGTTCGGCGAACGTCGTGATGCGTATCAGCAAGGACGCCCCGGCGGTCGAGGTCGCCCGTGTCCTCCTCGCCGCCCACCAGGCTGGCGCAACGCTGCGGGTGATCGTGGACCCGGCCGTCTCCGACGAGGCGCGGTCCGTGCTCCGCACCGGGGCCCGGCTGTTCCCGCAGCTGAACACCTTCCTGGCCGACGACGACGCCTTCACCGCCGCCCTCTCCGCAGGTGACTACGATGACGAGACCGGTGTCGGTGCCCGTGTCCGCGTGATCGGGACGCTCGCCCCGGAGACGGTGACCGAGCTGGCTGCCCGCCCGGAGTTGTGCCTGCTCGACGATGACGTGACCGTGTCCGGACGCGTCGAGCTGCGCTACTGGCTCAAGGAGCAGGCCGTCTCCATGACGCTGCACCGCTTCGGCAACCCCAGCCCGGAATTCCACGCCCTCTCCGACGAGCTGAAGCGCGGCTAGTTCCGGGGCCAGGCATCGATCACACCTCCAACATTCTCCACATCGTGAGACCTGCAGGTCAGAGGGTTTTCCAAGTCCGGCCGGCAATGGCGGAGGTGAGATCAATTTCCGTACCCGGCGGCAAGATCCCAAGGACCGGTGCCACAGTTAGCCTAGGTTAATGAAATTGCGCCGGTCTGCGGCGATCGTCCTTTCTACCGTCCTCGTCACTGCCTCAGTCACTGCCTCAGTCGCTGCCTGCAGCGACGATGATTCCGACCAGGCAGAGGGAACCTCGTCCAGCAATGCGTCCTACCCTCTGACGGTCTCCACCGCTCTGGGCGACGTGGAGATCCCCGCGGAACCGGAGGACATCGTCACCCTCGGCGATCCCGCCTTCGAGAACCTCGCCGCGCTGGATGTGGAACCCACTGCCGCGCTGGTGCAGGAGAAGATGCTGGCCGAGGAGTACATGGCCGAGTACCGCGACGCCGACTACATGGACGACCGCCTGGGCGTCACCGGCCGCGAGATCGACATCGAACGCGTGGCCTCCTATGAACCCGACCTGATCATCGCCCCGGCGTGGCCGGGCTACGCAGACGAGAAGGTCCGCGGGCAACTCGAGGAGATCGCGCCGGTACTGCTGATTGACGAGCAGAGCTCCGGGGCCGACTGGCAGACCGGGTTCACCCAGGTCGCCGAGGCCGTCAACCGGACCGAGGAGGCCGAACAGAAGCTGGACGAGATCTCGGGTTCGTCGCCGCCGACGGTATCCAGAGCGAGATCGAAGAGTCGTTCGACGCCGGCGACACCGCGAACACCACCCGGTCGGTATCCCCGGAGAACTACGGGGACATCACCGGTGACATCGTCTTCGTCAACGCCTTCTCCCCCCGGTCGAGGCCGACAACCTGTACAGTAGCGTCCTCGCCGACCGGGTCGTGTGGTTCGAGGAGGGCAACCCGATCAACAATGGTGGCGCGCTGTCACGCGGGTGGCTGCCGGACGCACTGACAGAGACCATCCTCGACAGCGAGGCCTACGACAACCTGGCATAAGTATCCCCACCTGCCGCCGGGCTTCGGCCCAGCACCAAAAAGATCCACCAAGGTCAGCGCCGCGGAGGAACCAGACCATCCGTCTCGTAGCGGTCGAACAGCTCCAGGAAGGCCCGCTCCGTGTCCACGTAGGTCGTGAAGCCGGCCATACGGCTCTTGGTCATGTCGGCCACAACCTCGACCTCAACACCAAGGTCGCTGTCCGTATGCCAGAAGGATGCCACGCGATCCAGTCGGTCTTCCTCGAAGTCGTACTTACCGGCGATGTCCTTCCAGAGTTCTTCCTTCCCCGCCATCTGCTCAACCAATGGACAGGGCTCCGACGTCGGCCCCTCCCAGTCAACGCCGAGGGCCTCAGCCAGACGCGGCCACAGCCAGCGCCAGCGGAAGACTTCACCGTTGGTCACATTCCAGGCCTGATTCCCGATGCCAGGTGTGGTCGAAGCCCAGATCATCTGGTCAGCGACCACCCGGGAGTCACTGATGTCGGTCAGGCAGTTCCGGACAAGCTCAGTGCCGGGGAACACCAGCGGCGTACCGGTTTCCCGGGCGACTCCTCCCTGAACGGAGTCTCCCGCATCTCTCCGGTGCCGAACGCCTCACAAGGCCCCATGTAGTGCTTCAACCCGGTCATCAGCGCGACATGTTCCACACTTTCAGCCGGGGAGAGTGCGTCGACAAGGTTACGCAGCATGGCCCCGTTGACGCGGATATTCTCTTCCTCGTTCTCCTGTCGAGACCACACGTTGGGGAATACGTGTGTCGGGCGAATATCCCTGAGCGCCCGGGCAACGTCCTGGGGGTCCTGCAGGTCTGCCCGAACATGACGGACACCCGGTGTCAGCTGGTGCTCTGAACGAGACAGACCGTAGAGCGTCCAATCATTGCGGATCGAGAGCTGCCGGGCGATTTCTGAACCGGTGATTCCGTTCACCCCGACGATGAGCGCGGTTTAGCGGCAATTGTCCACGTTGCCTCCTGCTTGTATGGATGTCTCGATGACCCCCGCACGGATGTACTGCCAAGGGGGCCAAGTCGCCGAGACTGGGTACCAGCCCACTGCACGACAGCTTCCAGGATCGTCACACCACGGAGAGTTGTCCGGACCCCCACTTATCGTATGACTGGTGGGGTTACCGTCACCGGAGGGAGCATTCGCCACGCGGTCCCGGGACCTGGACTCATCAGCATGAACCCAACTGATTCAGCGTCCATGTCTGGAAGCCTCGGAGAGTTCCTGCGGTCGTGACGTGACGCCATCGATCCGGCACAAGTTGGCATTGACCACCCCGGGAAACGCCGAAGGGTGCCGGGATTGCGGCGCGAAGAAGTGGCTCAGCTTGCTGGGGTGTCGGTCGCCTACTACATGCGACTGGAACAGGGGGCAGTCCGCCAACGCCTCCGACGAGGTACTGCTCGCACTGGCCAGAGCGTTGCGCCTGTCACCCACCGAAACCGAGCATCTGCTTGACCTGGCCAGACCCTCTCTGATGACGCCGACCACGCGCTCGCGTCCCGAGCACGCACATCCTCGCGCTGTGGCAACACTGCATGCGCTTGATGACCAACCAGCAGTTCTCCTGGGGCGTCGTAGCGATGCCCTGGCGTGGACACCGACTGGTCACGCCATCTTGGCTCCCCACCTACCGTTCGACGCGGACGACCCGCGAACACGCCCCTCATTACCGCGGCTGTTGTTTCTCGATGAGAACGTGCGGGGCGCTTATCCAGATTGGGGCGCAGAGGCCCGCACGTACGTCTCCTACCTGCGTTTCATCAGTGGAAAATACCCCGACGATGCCCGCTTGGGCGAGCTCGTCGGAGAACTCTGCATGAAAGACTCCGACTTCGCAGCACTGTGGGCGTCCGGCCAGGTCGGGGCCTGCACCGCAGGTGTGAAGCACTTCCAGCATCCTCTGGTCGGAGCCCTGACACTGGACTTCCAGATCTGGTTGCAGGCAGACAGCCCTGATCACCGCATCGAAATCTATCTACCGGCGGATCAATTCTCTGAGGATGCGCTGGCCAAGCTCAAGGAACTTGTACGAAGCAGCCCCTCTGTACCACCTGGTTCCGGAGGTTCCAGTGGTCTCAGCGGCCCTAGTGGCTCTCGAGAGTCGGGGACGTGACGGCCGCGGTCTCTGAAGCAGGAGCAGTCTTCGCGACCTTGGACGCTGCCTTGCCGGTCCCGTCCATCCCGCGGATGAAGATCAGCGACGCCAGGGCACCGAGCACCGCCAGCACCGCGGCAATGATGAAGATGCCGTGCAGTCCGTCGATGAAGAAGCCGAGGGTCTCGTCCGCGATGTCCTGCGACACCGCGGCGATCTCCTGGAACAGCCCGCCCTCGGCCGCGTCACGCACCGAATCGACCGTCTCCTCAGGCATGCCCGGCGGGAACGCCATCCCGTCGATCCCGGAGTTCACCCGGTCCGACAGGTACGCGCCGTAGACCGCCACACCGAACGCCGTACCCAGCGGCAGGGCGGTGTTCGCCAGCCCGGTCGCCATACCGGTGCGCTCGGTGGGCACCACCGCCACCGCCAGCGACATCACGTGCGGCAGCATCAGGCCGGTACCGGTGCCCAGCACCAGATACATCGGCAACAGGTCCGCCCAGCCCGACTCGGTGTCCATCAGCAGACCCAGCATCAGACCACCGGCCACGATGAACATGCCGATGGCCTGCACCACACCGACCGGGATCCACCGGGTCATCACCATGCCCACCGCCGAGAAGATCACCATCGGCACCGCCAGGGCGCTGGAGACGTAGCCGATCTCCAGCGCAGACAGTTCCAACTGCCCGGCGAGCCACAGGATGATGAAGGGCATCATGCCGAAGCTGAACATGCGCGAGGCGAAGGCGTTGAACGTCACCGTGGCGAACGCGGGGATGCGGAAAAGTCGGAAGTCGATCATCGCGGCGTCCCGCTTGGAGAGCTCGAACAGGATCAGCGCGGCGAACAGCAGCACACCGCCAGCCAGCGCGGCGATGATGATCTCGCTGGTCCAGCCCTGTTCCTGACCGTCGATGATGCCGTAGTTCACCAACACCAGGGAGACGATGGTGAAGATCATCGCAACCACGGAGATCCGCGCACCGGTGCCGAGTCCCTTCCTGTCACCCTTCACAGCGCCAGTCCCGGCCCACTGCCGCTCGCTCTGCCGGGCCGCCAGCATTTTCTGCTCACCGTGAATGTCGGGGATCACGATCAGGGTGGCGATGATGACGAAGATGCCGATCGGGATGTTGATCGCGAAGATCCACTCCCACGTCCCGGTCTCCACCAGCGCACCGCCGACCAGCGGCCCAAAAGCGCTCGCCGCGCCGCCCATGCCCATCATCGCCGCGACGGCGCGGGTACGCTTCGCCGAGTTCTCCTTGTAGGACGCTGCGTCCGGGTCGCTGGTGTCGAAGGCGTCGGCGAGCAGCGGGGTACAAGTACCGAACACCAGTGCACCACCGGCTCCCTGCAGCGCGCGGAAGATGATGATCCCGGCTTCGGTGCCGGTGACAATACAGCCGATCGACGCCCCGAGGAACAGCACATGCCCGATGAGGAAGATGCGGCGACGTCCGATGATGTCCGACAGTGCCGCCGCGGCGAGCATCAGCGAGGCGAAGGTGAGGCTGTAGGCGTTGATCACCCACTGCGCGCCGGACAGCGACAGGCCGAGGTCCGAGGTGATCGCCGGCAATGCCACCAGCACGATCGTGATGTCGATGGTCATCATCACGGTGGACAGTGCGGCCACGGTCAGGCTCCACCCGACGGGACGGGGGGAGAGCCGCCGGTGACGACCGGGGACGGGACGAGAGGAAGGCATTCCACAACTGTATCGGAGGTGAAAGCTGCCCAGTACCGGGTCACGGGTTATGGCGGGAGAAGAGGCCGACCGGATGTGGAAGGCAGCGGTGCAGCGACTGTGCAGCGACTGTGCAGCGACTGTGCAGCGACGTTAAGACGATGGTGACCAGGGTCACCGTGCTCACCTAGCCAGATATCAGCGAAGGCGATAGCATGGGGTCACTGACCTCCAGTTCCCTCACACACCCTCACAGGCAATAGCCAACCTTCAGCCAACCTGCACTACACCCCTCATCTCTCGTCCTCTCTCCATCTCCCCGGCCGCCTCATCGGTCGGCTGAACAAAGTGAATCGCCGTGATCCTCGGAAAACCGACCACTGCCCCCTCTCCCCACACCCCCGAACTCTCCGACCTCCCCGACCTGCAAGACTCCCCGTCTGAACCTGCCGCGGCCGGCACCCCGGCCGCCACTGCGGCCACCACTGCGTCCAACGCTGCGTCAACCAGCTCCCAGAGCGCGCCACCCCAGACCGTGGTGCAGCGCATCGCCGCCGCCCGCGACGCCCGCCAGGATCGGCACCTTCGACGCAAACTGAACTTCATCGCGGTGGACACCCTCACAGTGTTCCTCGCGACGTTCCTCGCCAACGCCGTCAGCCTGTGGCTCTGGGACCCACACGGTTGGGCCTTCGTCGAGCAGGTCGTCTCCGCCCGCAGCGTCGCGATGACCGCTGCGCTCACCATCTGCTGGGTGCTCTGCCTCACCTTCGCCCGTGCCTACAGTCACCAGGCCCGGGCCTTCCCGACCATCGGCCGGGAGAACATCCTCAAGGGCTCACTGGTCTACGCCGCCCTGCTGGCCTGCGTCGACGCCGTCTCCGACTACGGACTCTTCCGCCAGTTCGCCCTGATAGGGCTGCCCGTCGGACTGGTGCTCATGGCCATCTGCCGCCATCAGCTGCGTCGCTACACCGAACGGTTCCGCACCGACCTGCAGCGCAAGTTCCTGGTCATCGGCAACGTCGCCGACGTCAACGAACTGCTGGAGGACTCCGCACACCAGACTGACCAGCGCGACTGGATCCACGCCATCCTGATCACCGACCCGGAGAACCAGAACACACTCGCCTGCCCCGGCGACATCCCGGTCGACTCGATCTGCATCGACGAGTCCTTCTCCAACGAGGATTTCGTGGCCACCGCCGCCGCCTACACCTGCGATGGCGTGTGGGTGGCCTCCCTCGGCGACTTCGGGCATCGCAACCTACGCCGACTGTCCTGGCACCTGGAGAAGCTGAACATGCGTCTCTACCTCGACCCGATGATCGAGGGCATCGCCGGCACCCGCCTCAACGTGGTCCCGACCGGTCAGGGGCACGCCCTGTACGTCGACCGTCCCCGGTTCAACGCCGCCAACGGCCTGTCCAAGCGGCTCTTCGACATCATCGTCTCCGTCGTCGCACTGGTCGCGGTCTCCCCGATCCTGGCGATTACGGCCCTTGCCATCAAGCTCGAGGACGGCGGCCCGGTGTTCTACGTCTCCAACCGGATCGGCTACCACGGCAAGTCCTTCCGTATCTTCAAGTTCCGCAGCATGCACACCGACGCCGACGCCCGGCTGCAGGTCCTGCGCGAGGAGGTCGGCGCAGAGGGCCTGTTCAAGATGAAGGACGACCCCCGGATCACCAAGGTCGGCAAGTTCATCCGCCGGACCAGCATCGACGAGCTGCCGCAGTTCGTCAACGCCCTGCTGGGCACGATGAGTGTGGTGGGCCCACGCCCGCACCTGCAGCACGAGGTCGACGCCTTCGGACACGACATGCGGATGCGCATGGAGGTCCGCCCGGGCATCACCGGCCTGTGGCAGGTCAGCGGCCGCTCCGACCTGTCCGCACGACAGGCCGAGGCACTGGACCTGTACTACGTCGACAACTGGTCGCTGGCGTTGGACGCCCGGACGATCCTGCAAACCGTGAAGGCCGTCGTCGTGTCACGGGGTGCCTACTAGATGACGACCGCCCCCCACCGATCCACGGCAGGCACCGGTGCCGACCTCACCGGCCTGCGCGTCCTGCACGTCACCGACTGCTTCGACGGCGGTGTGGCCACCGCGGTCAACCAGTACGCCGAACTGGCCGAGGACCTTGACCACCTGCTGCTGGCCAACAACGCCCGCAGCAGCTCCCCCACCGCCGGACGCACCCCCGGGGTGTTCACCGTGAACCAGGATCTGCCGGAGGATCCGCGGGCGGCAGTGACCGCGATCCGTACGGCGGTGCGCACCCACGCCCCCGACGTGGTCCACGCCCACTCCAGCTTCGCCGGGGCCTACGCCCGCCTGGCCCGGCTGGCCGACCGGCTCACCCCGGGTCGCCGCGACGTACCGGTGGTCTACACACCGCACAGCTTCGCCTTCGAACGCGCCGACATCCCGACCTGGAAACAGCGCGCATTCCGCGGCATCGAACAGATGCTGCACCCGCTGACCACCGTCGGTGCACCGTGTGCTGAATGGGAGGGCGAGCTGATGTTGGAGCTCGATCCGCTGATGCTGCTGCCCCGGCAGGTCCGCGGCCAGGGCATGCGTGTCCCGGTCGTGGTCGTCCCCAACGCCTTGTCGGACGCCCACCCGGCGACCCCGGGAAGCTGGGCACCGGAGGCGTCCGAACCGCCGGTGGTCGGGGTGGTGTCGCGGGTGACGCCACAGCGCGACCCGGAATTTTTCGCGCAGACCGCAGAGCTGATCCGGCAGGAGCGTCCCGACGTCCGCTTCGTGTGGGTCGGCGACGGCGACGGCAAGGACTCCTCCCTGGTGGACGTCCTCACCGATGCCGGGGTCGAGGTCACCGGCTGGTTGTCGGGTGAGCAGCTCCGCGACACCGTCGCCTCACTGTCGGTCCTGGTCCACACCGCCCGGTGGGACGGTTTCCCCATGGCCGTGCTCGAGGCCCGCCGCATCGGCGTCCCGCTGCTGGTCCGCGACATCCCGGCATTGCGGGAGTGCCCGGCCACCGCCCGGTTCGACACCCCGCAGGACGCCGCGGACAAGGCGATGGCGATCATCGACGCCGGGGCCGACCCGTCACACTGGTCGGCGTTGGACCGTGCCCACACGCCTGAGGCCCAGCGGGAGAAACTTCAGGCGGCCTACCGCCTCGCACTGCAGCAAGACGGAGGCGCTGCCCGGTGACCAACCGCACGTCCAGCACTTCGCCGCTGCAGCGGCTGGTGTCGTCCCCACTGGTCCTCGCACTGTTGCTCGGGATCGCCGCGATCATCATCGGACTCATCTCGCGGGCCACGATCACCGGACGCTTCGGCGGTTTCGGCAACGACGCCGGCACCATCCAGGAGATCATGACATCCCCGTTCAGCGCCGCAGACCTGGGCTACGGCTCCTACTCGGTGATCGCCGGGTTCTACTCCGGGCTGGGTCTGGCCGACTCCCCGACCGCCGCGTCGGTCTTCGGTGCGATCATCGGCGCCACCGCCCTGGGTGTCGTGCTCGTCCGGGTCAGCGGCGTCCACCTGGGGCGGGTGTCCCTGGTGCTCGCCCTGACCACCCCGGTCCTCATCGGGCTGTACCAGGCGACGTACACCAAGGAAGTGCTGATCTCGCTGGGCATCATCGTGATCGCCCTGATGCCGGTGAACTGGATCGGCGAGGTCATCGTGGTGGTCACGTTGCTGCTGCTCGGCCTGGAGTACCGGACGTACTGGTCCATCGTGGCGGTAGTTTATGTGGTCATCAGGGTCGTCCTGGCGCGTCGACACACCCTCACCGGCAGGCGTATCCGCCCCACGGTCAGCCGGGTGGTCTGGGTGCTCGTCGGGCTGGCCGCAGTCGCCGGACTGGCGGTGTGGATCGGTACCGGTCAACCCGCCGACTACTACCGCACCGCCGTCAACGAGGGCGAGGCACGCCAGGCCAACACCGGTTCGTTGATCTCCCGCTTCGTCGAACTACCCGAGCCGATCGGCGGCGTGGTGAACGTGGTGCTGACCACGATGTTCTTCATCGTCCCGTTGCCGATGCTCGCCAAGCTCTCGCCCTACTACCTGCTGATCGGCTGCTACTTCGCCCTGATCTGGATCAGCGCGGTGCGGGCGGGCACCGCCACCTCCCGGGCGTACAACTCGGCGGACTCCCCCTACCGCAGTGAGCGGGTCCCGGTCGCCGAGACCAGGCTCATGGCCCGGTTCATCGCCGTCCCGCTGGCGTTCCTCATTGTCCAGGGACTGTTCGAACCGGACTGGGGCTCGGCCCTGCGGCACGCGACTCCCGTGGTGCCGCTACTGGTCGGCGCGGTGGCCCTGGCCGAACGACAACACACAAGAACACGACAGACACACCAGACCCGACAGACCCGACAGACCCGACAGACCCGACAGACAAGGAACCTCCCGATGACCGCCCGCCACTCCCTCACGACCGACGGCGCCGACGAGAAGAACCATCTCGCCACCTACGCGGGCTACCTCACCCGGTGGTTCTGGATGATCGTCGCCGGAGCCGTTGCCGGTGCGCTCATCGGCTGGGGCGCCTCCGCACTGATGACCAAGCAGTACACGGCGACCTCGCAGCTCTACGTCGGCACGTCCAACTCCATGAGCTCCGCCGACGCCTACCGCGGCTCGCTGCTCAGCCAGGCACAGATCGGCACCTACGTCGAGATCGCCACCAGCCGGGCACTGGCCGAACGGGTGGTGGACGACCTGGGACTGGACGAGTCCATCAGCGAGGTCTCCGAGATGATCACCGCCGGGGCGAACCGGGACACCGTGGTCCTCGGTGTCGATGTCACCGCCCCGGACGCCGTGCAGGCCCGGGACATGGCCAACTCCGCCGCCACCCAGCTCACCGAGATGGTCCACGAGCTCAACGACATCACCGGAGCCCAGGGGGCCACCGCCCTGGCACCGCTGAATGACGCGACCACCCCGGAGGACCCGTCCTCCCCGCTGATGATGCAGAACATCCTCATCGGCGGTGCGGCCGGAGCCCTGCTCGGTGTGATCGCCGCCCTGGTCCGCGGTGTCACCGACCGCCGGATCCGCAGCCGTGAGGAGATCGAGACCATCACCGGACTGCCCGGTGTCGGCATGATCAGCACCACCAACGACCTGTCCGACCGCCACGTCCTCGACTTCACCGGCGCACCGGTCGCCGCCGCCGAGCAGTTCCGTGAACTGCGCACGAACCTCCGCTTCCTCGACGTGGACAACCACCCAACGGTCATCGCGGTGACCAGCGGCATGCCCGGTGAGGGCAAGTCCACCGTCGCCACCAACCTCGCCCTGGCACTGGCCGACGACGGCGAGTCGGTGTGCCTGGTCGACGCGGACCTGCGCCGCCCGCAGGTCGCCAGCTACCTCGGCGAGAACCTGCAGACCGCCGTGGGCCTGTCCACCGTGCTGGCCGGCGAGGCCGAGGTCGACGACGTCGCCCAGAAGGTGCGCGCCGAGGGCCTGTCCGTGATCACCTCCGGTCCACAGCCGCCGAACCCCGCCGAGCTGCTGGGTTCCCAGCGGTTCAGTGCACTGCTGGCCGCCCTGAGCGAGCGCTACGACTACGTCATCATCGACGCCTCCCCGGTTCTCCCGGTCACCGACGCGACCCTGGTCGCCGCCGCGGCCGATGGTGTGCTGCTGGCGGTGCGCCACGCCAACACCACCTCCGACCAGCTGGCGCAGACCTCCACCAACCTCCGCCAGGTCGGCGCCCATGTGCTCGGCACCGTGGTGACCATGTCCCCGCTCAAGGTCAGCGGGTACGGCAGGAAGGGGTACGGCTACGGCTACGAGAGCACTGCCCGTGCCGTGGAACAGCAGCAGAGCGGTGACACCACCGAAGCGTCCGACGCTGGCGGTCTTGCCGACTCCGTCGCACCCGGTTCGAACGCACAACAGTGATCCGGCGGATGGGGCCGGCCCTGATCGGTCAGGGCCTGAACTTCCTCGCCATGCTGCTGCCCATCATCGGGCAGCAGACCGCGCAGCTGGCGTACCTCATGCTGCCGCTGGCGTTGGCCACCGTGCTGGCCAGGACATCGATCCTGGGCTACCACAGCCGCTACCTCACCGTCGCCGAGTTCACCCGGTCCACAGCGACGGCGGTGTCGTGGAGCAGCCTGCTCACCGTCGCGGCGTCCTGCGGGATCGTCGCCCTGTTGCTGCAGCTACCTGACTCCCCCACCGCCAGTACGGTGTCCGCCCTGGCGGGGTGGACGGCCCTGCTGGTCATCACCAACGGCACCTATCTGATGGCCGTGGCCGTGGTGACCCAGGAGCAGCGGATGGACGTGTACTCCACCGCCCGGCTGGTCTTCGGGGTGGTCAACGTGGCCGCCACCGTGGTGGTCGTGTGGGTCATGCCCTTCCACGCCGGCCTGATCGTGGTCGCCGCCCTGAACCCCCTGGTCGGCTGCCTGCTGATCCTGTTGCGCACCGACAACCGACTGCTGCCGCAGTGGTGGGCGTCCCGTCGGAGCATGGCCGACGCCTCCCACCGTCGGTACTTCACCGATGCCCGACGCGCCACCGGGGCGACGTTCATCTCCGAGTGCGGGTTCCAGATCCAGGGGTTCCTCACCCCGTTCCTCGGCCCCTACCAGGAGATATGGGCGGTGGTGGTACGTCTGACCGGCGGCTTCGGCTCGTTGGCACAGCAGGTCATCGCCCCGTCACTGGAGGCGCGGATCGCCGCGGCCATCCGCGACGGCGACTCGGCCATCATCGCGAAGTGGAGCCGGATCTGCGCTCTCGGCGGTGTGGTGCTGGGTGCAGGTTGCGCGGTCGTCCAGACCGGTGCGCTGGTGTTCGCCCTGCCGCAGGACGACGCGCTCACCCCCCTGGTCCTCGCGGTCACCGCAGTGTTCTGCGTGGCATCGTTGTCGACGAACCTGTCGGTGAAGATCCCGCTGATGAAGGGCCTGGACAAGGTGTTCCTGGCGTGGTCGGTGGGACGCCTGATCCCCCTGGTGGCCTTGCTGGCCACTACCGACGGTGTCCTGCTCGGCGGGATCGTGGTGGTGCAGACCGTGGCCGCGGCGGTGTTCCTTGTCGTGACGCTGCGGCCGTCACGGATCTGACACCGGACCTGGGCCTGGTCTGGGCCTGATCTGGGCCTGATCTGACCCGGCAATCCGGTCAACCTCCCCGCCTCAGCTCAACCATCACACCTCCGGCGATATCCACAGCGTGAGACCTGCAGGTCAGAGACTTTTCCTACTCCGGCCGTCAACGGCGAAGGTGTGATCGATGACTGTCACGCACGGCTGACCGCCCTGGGAAGGGTACCCAGCTCCGCGTAGTCATTGCGGATCTTCGCGGTCACGGCGGCAGCACCACCGGAAGCGTCAGAGACATCAGAGGCGTCAGCGGCGTAAGCGGTATCAGAGACAGTGGCCGCACCGTCCTGCGTCGCCTCCAACTGCTGCGCGGCATCCACGACCTCCGCGGCGTCCAGCCCGTCGCGGTACTCCAGCACCGTGCCCAGGTCGCCGTACCAGGAGAACTGCCCGCTGAACTTGCCCACGTAGCCGATGCCCACGGTGGGCACACCGCTGCTCAGGGTGGCGACACAGGCATGCATCCGAGCCGAGACACAGAGGCTCGCCCGGGACAGTGCCGCCTTCGCTGCGGCCGCGGTCTGCGGCACGGTCAGCACGACGTCCACCCCTGCCTCGTCGAGGGCGGCGGCGATGCGCTCGCCCTGGACGGTGTCACCCACACTCTCGCGGATGTCGTGCACCACAACCTCGACCGGCCGGTCCAGGGCGATGGCGATGTCGCGCCACAACTCGACCAGCTGGTCGGTAGTGACGTCGTACATGCCTGCAAGGTGGGCGTTGGGCACCAGAGCGACGCGACCGGAGGACGCTTCCCCGGAACCTGCAGCGTCGGGGTTTTCCGGCCCTGCCGACCCTGCCGACCCTGCCGACTCTGCCGGGCCCGCCGGGGCGAGCAGGGCGGCGATATCCGGGGTACAACCGACCTCGCGGCCGAGCACCTCCCCCGCGCGCTGTGCCGACAGCGGGTCCCGAGCTCGGACCTGCACCTCGGGGGCGAGGGTGCCCAGGATGCGCCGGGCATCGGGGTGGATGCGCTCCGGCAGGCTGAAGTTCACCAGGGCGGCCGGCTGCCCGGCCGCGGCGGCGGAGTTGAGCATCCGGACGCGCATCGCCAGCAGGGCCAGTTCGTAGTCGCCGGCCAGGGTGTCGGCACCGATGACGATCAGCGGGCCGGTGGCCAATGCCGCCACCGTCGCCGCCGTCGGGGTGGTTCCGGGGCCGGTGGTGACCTCACTGAGCGGGATCACCTCGACGCCCGCCGGCACCTCGCCACGCCACGGCTCGGCGTCACCGGGGACGACCAGCTCCACCGTCTCACCGCGGCGGTGCAGGCAGTCGGCGGCGACCAGGCCCATCGCCTCATCCCCGAAAGAACCGTGGGACGCCGGCAGGACGACCCGGGTGCGCCCGCTCGTCTTGTGTACAGCAGGAACCGGCAGGTGGGTGTTGACCAGTCCGAAGACCCGCTGGCCGGCCCACTTCGCCTGGGTGACCGCACGTCGGGCGGCACTGGCGGCCGGCTCGGCGGCCGCAGCGGCAGCCGATGCGGCATCGTCGGCGCTGACCTGTCCGGTGCGGACGAGTTGTGCGAGATCCGACCAGTCGGGCTGTTCGGCGAACCGGGCCACCGCCCCGGCGGACAGTCCCCGGAAGCGCTCCGGGTCCTCCAGCAGTGCCTGGATCCCGTCGGCGACAGCCTGTGGGGAGGTGTCCTCGGTGACCACGCCGAAGCCGGCCACCTGCTCCGGGATCGCCCCGACCGGGGTGGCCACGCACGGCACGGCGTGGGCCAGTGCCAACGTCACCGGGCCGGACTGGCTGGCCTCGGTGTAGGGCAACAGCATAATGTCGATGCCCTTGACCACCTCGGTGACCTCGTCCTCGGGGATCCACCGGTTGTCCCAGACTGCCTCGACGCCCAGCTCGGTGTCGCGCCAGCGTTCCTCCGGCCCGCTGCCGATGATCCGCAGTTCGCACTCCGGGGCCCCGCGGCCACGCAGGATCCGCATGGCCTCCAGTGCCACGTCGATACCCTTGTACGCCTGCAGGCGTCCGAATATCCCGACGACCGGAACGGTGCTAGGACCGGCACCGCCGGGCAGCTCACGCGGCCCGGTCGCGGCGTCCTGCAGATCGAACGGCGGATGGGAACCGGTACTGATCGGCACCGTGACCTGGTCGGCGAGAATATCGGTCACCGCCTGCGAGAAGGTCACCACACGGTCGGCACGGCGCAGCTCATTGCGCCGTCCGACCGCCTGCACGATATTGCCCTCGCCCGGGTGGGCGGAGCCGTCGTGGATGCAGGCGACGTACTCCACGTCAGCCGGGATCAGCAGCGGCAACGCCAGCGACTGGTACACGCTCTCCATCACGCAGACCACCCGCTGCACACCGTGGTCCCGGATCCAGCGTCGCAGCCGCACGGAATTCCACAGCAGCCGCGGCAGGCCCAGGATCACCCCGACGGTGGAGTTGTAGGTCGGCACCGGGAACGCCGGGACGGATGCCGCAAGTGCGTCGAAACGGGGAGAGATCTCGGCGTCGGGGTTGTAGGAGAGGAACGTCGCTGGAGCAGTCCCGTCGGCGAGGTCACCATCGACCACGTCGGCGAGGAAACGGGGGCCGCCACCGGTGCGTCCCCAATGGACCCAGAGGGTCGCTGCGTCCGGCGACAGGGTGAGGGACCTGTCGTCGTTGTTCATGGACCACATTGTAAGACACTGTCAGGTCCGTCGCTTCGCGTTGCCGAGGTAGACCTCCCCGTCCTACGATGAAGGGACACAACTCTCCGTACTCTCCCAACTCTCTGTACTCTCCCGTACTCTCCGTTTTCTGACCCCACCGTCATCCCTCACCCTCTAGGACGGTCCCTTTTGTCTCCCAGCCCTGCCCCGACCGGTGCCACCACCGGCGCTGCGGAACGTCCGGCCACCGGACGCCACCACCGCGTCGACCGGCGCACCGGCAGCGGTGACGGCCGCAACATCCCCGTCGACACCCTGCGCGGCGTGGCCTGCCTGTTCCTGGTAACCTTCCACGTCATCGGACATACCGCCACCGAGGGCATCCAGGTCGCCGATGACAGTGCCCTGCGCTACTACACCGACTCGGTGGAATACCTGCGCATGCCGCTGTTCACCCTGCTCTCCGGGCTGGTCTACGCCTGGCGTCCGCTGGGCGACGTGCACGGCTACGGGACGTTCATGGCAAAGAAGGCCCGCCGCCTGCTGGTGCCCTACATCGTCTTCGTCCCGGCCATCGGTATCACCCAGACCGTGCTGGACAGCACCAACACCAGCCGTGAATTCGAGCCGCTGAGCTGGCTGCTCTACTCGTTGAGCCCTTACTGGTTCCTGCTGACGACGTTCTGGATCTTCGCCGTCGTCGCCCTGCTGGACTCACTGGGTCTGCTGTCCAGCCGGGTGAACTTCGCCGTGCTGTTCCTCGCCTCAGTGGCGGTGGTGCTGTTCACCACCACCGAGAGCTTCCGGGTGCTGCAGCTCGGCCAGGCACTGACCCTGGCACCGTTCTTCCTGGCTGGCGTGGGCATGGTCCGGTTCTCCCTGTTCCCCTCACGCACCGGTGTGAAAGTGGCGTTGACGGCGGTGCTGCTGGCCGTGATCGTGGCCGTGCAACTGTCACTCAACGGATTCTTCAGCAACTTCGGTGCCTTCAGTGACTCCGGGCCGGTCGACTCCCGTCACAGTGTGCTGGGCATCGCCTTAGGCGTGTTGTTCCCGCTGGTGTTCCTGTCCTGGAACCTGTCCAGCCGGGCGTTGGCGTGGATCGGCGGGTACTCCTCCGGGATCTTCCTGCTGCACTCCTTCGCCATCGGCAGCAGCCGGGCGATCCTCGGCGCCCTGGGAGTGGAGTCCCAGCCGGTGGAGTTCGTGGTGCTGTCCATCGCCGGGGTGGGGTTGTCGATTCTCGGTGTGGTGCTGCTGCGCAAAGTCGCGGTGGGACGCCTGGTCCTCGGGGAGAACATGACGAAGAAGACACCGACGAAGGCGAAGACGGCATGACGCTCAACATCCTCATGGTCTGTACCGGCAACATCTGCCGCTCCCCGGTCGCCGAACACCTGCTGCGCGCTGCGGCTGTCCCTGATCTCACGGTGACCAGTGCCGGGACCGCCGGGCTCACCGGCCACGGCATGGACTCCCGGTCACTGGACTGGCTCGCCGCCCGCGACATCGACGGTTCCGGTTTCGTGGCGCGCCGGGTGAACCGTCGGCTGCTCGGCACCGCCGACCTGGTCATCGGGCTGGAGCAGGAGCACGTGGATGCCTGCCTACGCATCCGTCCGGTCGGGCTGAACCGTACCTTCCGGCTGCACCAGGTGGCGGCATGGTCGCGCACCGGGGCGCTGGACGCGCTGAACACCTCAGCTGCAGGCACTTCTGGCGTCCTGTCCGCGTTGGCCGAGGCACGCCACCAGCTCCCGCCGGTCAGCGGCGACCACCCCGACCCGGTCGGCTACACCTCGGTGGCCGACTACGGGCAGGTGTTGGACGGCATCGCCGCCGACATCAGGACACTGGCCCACCTGCTGGGCGGCGCGTCCCGATGAGCAACCCGAGCAACCCGAGCAGCACGAGCACGCCGGCACCTCCTGCGCGCCCGCGACTGACCTGGATCGACACCGTCAAGGGCCTGGCGATCCTGCTGGTGGTGCTCTACCACGCCGTGGAGCTCGCCGGAGCCAAGGAGTGGGCCGGTGACCAGTTGACGTTGCTCACCGATGCGCTGATCACCGTACGCATGCCCTTGTTCTTCGCCATGTCCGGCTACTTCCTGCTGCGGCGGGTCGACCGGCCGTGGAGCTGGTGGATGCGCAACCGGATCGGCCCGTTCCTGTGGCTGTTCGTGCTGTGGACGGTGGTGTGGCTGCTGACCTTCGAGGTCATCCCCTGGCAGCGCGGTGACGGTGGTATCTCCGACATCCTGCTGCTGTTCGTCGACCCCTCCCTGGGTCCGTGGTACATCTACGCCCTGGCAATCTACTTCGTGGCGGTCAAGCTGATGCGTCCGCTGCCGATGGGGCTGCAGTTCATCATTGGTTCGACTGTGTCCCTGCCGGTGGCCTGCGGTGTCGTGCACGTCGACTCGTGGGTGTGGGAGTCGCTGCTGACCCACTTCATCGCCTTCCAGATCGGGGCGCTGGGCAGCCAGCTGCTGGCCCGGATCGCCACCGGTGCGACCGTGCCCAGGATGCTCATCGTCGGTGCGGCCTGGGGTGCGGCCACCGGTGGGTTGTTCCTGGCCGGGCTGGGGCTGGACAACCTCCTGCGCATCCCGGTCACCGCCCTGGGCATGACCATGGGTGTGCTGGTGGCCGCCGTGCTGGACCGTTATGCCGGATGGCTGCGGTTGTGGTGGTTCGGACGCAACACCCTGCCGATCTACCTGCTTCACGTCCCGATCATCGGGCTGATCTACAGCCTGGACCTGGGCCTACCGTCCACCGCGCTGGTGGCGATCGGTGTGCCGCTGGCGACCACCGTGTTGGCCGTGGCCGGGTCGCTGGCCGTATGGCGTCTGCTCCGGCCCATCCCCGGGGTGTTCACCGCCCCGTGGACCGGTGAGGGGGCGAACACCCGCACCGCCACGGTCAGCGCAGCAGACGGTGCAACGGACGGTGCAGCGGTCAGCGCCGCAGACACCGCGGGGCATGCGGGCGCCGCGACAACGGAGCGTCCTATACCGGATCGTGGGACCCGACGATGAGCACCCGTCGTGCACAACGGACAGCACGCACCGGCCCCGCCCGACGGGTCCGACGCCGCACCCGACGCATCGGCTGGAGCGTCCTGGCGGTGATCCTGGTGCTCGCCGGACTGTGGTCGTGGTTCGCCGCCACCAAGATCTACTTCCCCCGCCTCGACCCGGTGCCCGACGATGTGGACGTGCTGATGCAGGTCGGTGGCGCATCCCCCGCCGATTTCCCCGCCGCCCGGAAAATGGCGCAGGACAACGACATCCCGCACCTGGTGATCTCCGAACCGACCGGCGTGCAGTCCTTCTGGGATTCCTACTGCGCGCCCTTGGAGGGTGTCGAGGTGCACTGTTTCGCCCCGGATCCCTCCACGACCCGCGGTGAGGCGCAGAAGTTCGCCAGACTGGCCGACGACCACGGCTGGGACTCCGCCATGGTGCTGGGCACCGGCCGCGAGCACGTGGAACGGGTCCGGCTGTACTTCGAGCGGTGTTGGGACGGTGAACTGGCGGTGAACAAGCCATCCAGCACCAGGTCCTTCACCAACCACCTCTTCCAGGCCGGCTACCAGACATCAGGCTGGGCGCGGGCCATGCAGGAACGGGACTGCTGACCGCGGAATGCCGCTACAGGAATGCTGCCGACGATGCGCCGAGTAGCTACCTGGAAAACCCCCTCACTGATCCCTGTCCTCAACTCTCCAACGAACTCCTCCCATGCCCGCGACCTCACGCGTTGCCTGAATCGACACCGTCAAGGGAGCCGCCATACTCCTCGTCGTGCTGATGCACGTCGCCACCGCCGCCTCGGCCGTCCATGGTCCTGGCAGGTCCAGAACCGCCTCGGCCCCTTCCTCTGGCTCTTCGGGCTGTGGAGCGCACTCTGGGCGCTGTGGGCCCAGGTCTTCCCGTGGAACGAGGAGGCCTACACCCCGCTGACCGTGCTGACTGTTCCGCTGGATCCGGAGTACGGCCCATGGTTCATCTACGCTCTGGCGATCTACTACCTGGCCGTGAAGCTGATGCATCCACGGCCCCTTTGGCTGCAGTTCGGCATCGGCGCGGTGGTGTCCCTCCCGGTGGCGTTCGGCCTGGTCACCATCGACAACTTCGCCTGGGAACGCACACTCACCCACTTCATCATCTTCCAGTTCGGAGTGTACGGCCACCGCACCATCGCCGCGATCGCCGACTGCGCCTCGGTGGCCATGCTGGTCCTGGTCGGTGGAGCATTCGTGGTGTCGTTCGGTATTCTCATCGCCCTCGGCGGTGCGATCACGTCCCCGGCGTGGCTCCCGCTGACGGCGTGGGGCATGTCGACCGGGATCATCGCGTCGGCCCTGATCGCCCGCTACCTGCCGTGGCTGCGTCTCGACTGGTTCGGACGCCATACGTTACCGATCTACCTGCTCCACCGGCCGGCATCGGCATCCTGCTCACGCTCTGGCCGATGGACGATTCCGCCCCGATGCTCTCCCTCGGGCTGTCGGCCGTGGTGTCGATCGCCTTTCTGCCCGATGTCCCTGCAGTCAAGGTTCCCACCAGCTGACCGGACGGAGTTACCCACCCGGGCATGTGTTTCGAGGCTGTTACGAGACTGTCGAATGGGCCAGTGCCATATGGACCCGAGAGCGCCGGGGCACCCCCGAAGGCCAACCTGATGCAGTCCGAACGAATACTGGTTTTGCCTGGTGAAAACGTCATTCTTACTGGCACTGCCAGGACATAATCCCGACAGTATACCCTCCCAGGGTACCCGATCGACCACCCCCGGTTCACCCACCACCCCATTGCAGGTGACCAGGTGACCTGCCTACCTTGCTGCCACGCCAGTGAGAAGCAGACGTTCCGACCCGGTTCTCTCCTCGAACTAGCGTGGCAGACCAGCGTCAATCCCGGTGTCTCTCAGCGTCTCTCACCGGAAGGCCTGCCACCATACCCTGGGGCGTCTGCCCTCGCTGGCACATAACTCAACAGTGGACCCTCGCCTTTCCTCGTCCGGCATTCCTGCACCCCTCAACGGACCATGGCACCCACCTCAGACGGCCGTACCTCACGGTCGCCGTCGGTCACACCGGCCGCTCCCCGCGACCGATGTCCCCGCCATGGAAACCCCGCCGGACTCTCTCTTGTCTCTCGTTTCTTCTCTCCTGTTCTCCTGTTTTGCTCTCCTTTTCCTCATCTCCTGCGAGGGGCGCGCCACGACCGAGTGACTCGAGCCCGTGACCAGACTCTCCATCTGGTCACGGGCTCGATGTCGTTGCGGAGAATTGCCTCGGCGCGTCACTGCGGGCCCCTCCCTCCGACTGGTATCGCACCTGGTCGCGTGGTCAGTGTGGATGGTCGTCTGATCAGTGTAGATGGCCAATAATCCGGGGTTTTCCGGCCGTTTACACTGACCGGACGACCACTTGCAATGCCACTTCGCGCTCCCGGCACCCCCAGCGACCGCTAGTCCGAGCAGGTGATGATCGGCTGCGGGTCGTAGACCGTGGTCGTGGTCTCGCGGGAGACCACCCCGCCATCCAGGTCCTTGATCGTACGGGTGTCGGTGATGGTGAACCCTCGCCCACCGCTCGACGGCGAGCAGTCGTCGTCGGAGACCTCGCGGCGCTGCGGGTCGGTGTAGTTCGTCCGCGGACCTGAGTCAGACTCCACCTCCACGTGCTTGACCCCGCGCAGTCGGACGGTCACCTCGCTGGAGTCCGCCGAGGCCTCGATCAGCACCGGGGTGTCGTAGGTGTTCTTGAACTGCAGGTCGATCGCACCCTCGAAGACCGTCGCCTCACGACCGGCCGGGTACCGGTCGATGTAGTAGGAGTGCGGGGTGTGGGCGACGTCCTCCATACCGGCGAAGTAGGACGCGTTGTACAAGGTGGTGGCGAACTGGCTGATACCGCCACCGACGGCCCGGTCGGCCCGGCCGTCCTGGATGATGCCGGCGTCCACGAAGCCCTGGGCCTCGCCACGCGGGCCGGTGTGGCCGTTCAGGCTGAAGGTCTCGCCGGGCAGCACGATCGCCCCGTCCACCAGCTCGGCGGTCC